>Ga0172370_10005551_pt1 | contig 16247 bp, 16 predicted proteins | sample LakKiv5m_FD_114538 | JGI IMG/M metagenome (GOLD analysis project Ga0172370, IMG submission 114538) | Freshwater microbial communities from Kabuno Bay, South-Kivu, Congo - kab_022012_11.5m | ecosystem: Environmental > Aquatic > Freshwater > Lake | place: Democratic Republic of the Congo...
CCGAGGTGTATCGCGATTATCCCTACATCCTGATCACGGGAAGGAGACTCCCCGGCTTTTTCCACTCCGAAAACCGGCAGGTCCCCTGGTTGAGGGAACTCCACAGGGATCCTGTCGTGGAAATTCACCCGGAAACCGCGGCCAGGGAAGGGATTGCCGAGGGCGATTGGGTGGTGATCGAGTCCCCGCGAGGCAGGGTGAGACAAAGGGCCAAGCTGTTTGCGGGCATGGACCCTCGAATCGTGTCGGCGGAACATGGGTGGTGGTTTCCTGAAAAAAAGGACCCCGGGCATGGCTGGGATGAGTCCAACATCAATATGTTGACCGACAATGCCTATGAGAACTGTGACCCGGCCATGGGCGCAACCCATGTGAGGACCCTTCTTTGCAGGATCTATCCGGAAAAAGAGGGGAGGCAGCAATCGTGAAGCGGAGCAGGGCCTTGTATCGGGAGGCGTGAGATGAATCAGGTGGTTCTGAAGATCGACCATGACCTGTGCTGGGGGTGCAGGGCGTGCGAAGTCGCATGCAAGCAGGAGATGAACACCCCGGACGGCGTATCCCTGATCCGGGTTCTGGAGGACGGCCCCAGGGACGACGAGGGGAGGCTCCAGTTTGTCTTCCATGTGAGGGTCTGTCGGCACTGCGAGGCCCCCCCATGCGCCGAGGCCTGTCCCGAGGGGGCCATCTTCAAGCGGGAGGACGGCATTGTGGTCCTGGAGTCCGACCGATGCACCGGTTGCCAGTCCTGTGTGGATGCGTGTCCCTATGAGGTCATTGCCTTTGATATGGCCAGGGGGATCGCCCAGAAGTGCAATCTGTGCCACCATCGCCTGGACAGGGGGCTTCTTCCCGCCTGTGCAGACAATGTCTGCCTGGCCCATTGCATCCACCTCACTCTGCAGGGGTGATCCACAAGGCATCCTTTGCATGGGCCTCCTCAAAGACCTCAACCATGTCCCGTGAAGTCAGCCGGACCGATTTTTGAGGAGCGTGCACCGTTAGACATGTGAAAATTGGCGGAACATCTTGCGATACCTTTTATTAACCGTCTCAAAATTATTTGGGCTGCCGTCATTCCGGCAGAGGCCGGAATCCAGCTTGCTTTTAGATGCCGCATCAAGTCCGATATGTCAAGGCTATTATGAGACAGTTAATATCAGAAAGCTAACGTATTACAGAAAATATGATTTGTATGAGGAGTATTCATTTGCATGACAAACACTAAGTTTCAAAAAAGCTTAACAAATCCTTGGATCGCATTAATTGTTTTGGCGTTAATGACATTGCTTATCTATAGTAATATATATCATGCTCCTTTTGTCTTTGACGACGCGCACCAAATTGAAGAAAACACCAAAATAACGGATTTGTATAATTTTTTTTCGATCAAACAGCTTTTTGAGATTAGGCCCCTTGTTGAATTCACATTTGCTCTCAATTACAAATTTGGGAAGCTTAATGTTTTTGGATACCATCTGGTAAATGTTCTTATCCATATGGCAAACGGATTTATTGTTTATTTTTTAGCCCTTAACATATTTAGGCTGCTCTCATATCCTGTTAAATCCTCCAATTTTCCGGATTCATATATTTCTTTAGTAGCCCTGGTTTCAGCGTTGATTTTTGTTGCTCACCCGATCCAGACTCAGGCAGTCACCTACACGGTCCAGCGATATACCTCCATGGCCGCTTTTTTTTATTTTTTGTCTGTATTTTCTTATATCAGGGGAAGGTGCAGTGTTCAAGGCGTTGAGGTCAATCCTGGAAGAGCAAAAGGAAAAGAGGGGAAAAAACGACCTACCTTGACCCGCCGGAACTTTGGCTCAAATGCGAATCTAACCGGTAAAAAAAACAAGCAAAAAACGGGAGAGGTGGAGCGGAACCGTAAAAGTGGGCAAGACATTTCAACTTTAAGGTTCGCGTATGCGGGATGGTTTGGTTTTGCTTTTCTTTCCGGTGTGCTGGCGTTTCTCTGTAAGCAAAACGCCGCAACGCTTCCCGGCGTTATTTTGCTTGTCGAGTATATGTTTTTTGACCGGACGTGGAAAGGCTGGAAAAAGAAATTGACCTGGTTCGTCCCCGCCTTTTTTTTACTGGCGCTTTTGATTCTATCTGTTTCCGGCTTTTTCAGGGGTGATTTTAATTTCGGCACGCTGCTGGAGGATGTTTCCGCACTCAGCAGGGAGACCGTGAAAATCACGCGCTGGAATTATCTGTGTACGCAGTTCAATGTTATTGTGATCTATATCAGATTGTTGTTCCTGCCTTTCGGGCAAAATCTGGACCCCATGTATCCGTTCAAGGAAGGATTCTTTGACGGTTTAACACCGTTGGCGTTTCTTTTCATAAGCGGTATCGTGGCCATTGGGATAGGGTATATACGGAAGAGACCAGCGATAACTTTTGGTATTTTCTGGTTTTTCATCACGTTGTCCGTTGAATCGAGCATTATTCCCATCAGTGACGCCCTGTTTGAGCATCGGCTTTATTTGCCGATGTTCGGTTTCGCCATTGTGATGAGTTACGTACTCATTGTTCTTTTGCAAAACAGGAAACTCTGGATAGGGATAATTTCAGTCGCTGCAATTGCATATCTTGGGACGGCCACATATCTGAGGAATCGGGTTTGGAAGGATCCGATAATCCTGTGGCGTGATGTGTTGAGAAAGGCCCCGGAGAACTACAGGGCACATAATAATCTGGGCTTTGCCCTGTATCACCGGGGCAGAGTGGGGGAGGCTATCCAGCAATATACTGAGGGGCTGCGGATTAAGCCTGATTTTGCCCTGGCAATCAATAATCTTGGAATTGCTTTGTTGCACCAAGGAAAGCTTGACGAAGCCATTGATTATCTGTCAAAAGCGGTACGAATTAGTCCTCGATATGTCGGCGCGTACAATAATTTGGGTGTTGCTTTCGCTACGAAAGGGAACTTGAAAGAAGCTATCGGTTATTTCTCGATGGCCTTGAAGATGGACCCATCCTTGGCAGAGACCCATAATGGCCTTGCCAACGCACTTGCATCCCAGGGGAAGTTCGAGGAAGCGATCAAGCACTGGTCAAAGGCGATCGAGCTCAGGCCGGATTATGCAGCAGCATACTACAACTCAGGCATCGTTTTGGAGAAACAGGGGGATTTCAATAAGGCTGAAAAATATTTCTCAAAGGCCATCATGATCAAGCCCGATTATGCAGAGGCGCACAGTAAACTGGCAGTTATCCTGGCAAGACAAGGGGATCTTGACGGCGCCCTGGACCATTTTGCCAAAGCGCTGAAAATAAGGCCCGGACTTGCCGAGGCACGCGCGGGGATTAGAGATGTCTTGACTTTAAAGAATAAGTCGTTTGAAAAGAAAAGATGATGGTGCAACAACGATGATGTTTAATCGTCAGATGATGAACTGCATGAATAGGCCATTTAGCTATGGAAGCCCATAAACAGCAATTTGCACGCATGTTGGCGGAAACTGGGGCCATTTTTTTCGATAAAGACCTTGTTCTGAAAGATGGCCGCCCCACCCCCTATTTTGTCAATATGGCCATGTTCAGGACCGGCCGTCTGTGCATCCAGATGGGGTCTTTTTTTGCCGGCATGATGGTGTCGCAGGGGTTGGCCAGGGATACGGATGTCATTCTGGGGCCTTCTTACAAGGGGAGCGCCATTGCCCTGTCGACGGCTATTGCCCTCTGGCAGGAACACCAGATAGACCTGGCCTTTGACTATGATCGGAAAGAGGCCAAGACCCATGGCGAAGGGAGCGTGTCCAGGAGTATGTTTGTAAACGGCGCCTTTTTTGACGGCTGCCGGATCTTTATCGTGGATGATGTGGCTACCTCCATGGGGACCAAGTTCGAGCTTCTGGAAAAGATTGAAGCCGAGGCCCGTTTGAAGGGAATGACGCTCCATGTTATGGGCATAGGGATCGGGCTGGACCGGGAGCAGGCCACCGCGGTATACGACGAGGGCGGCCAGGTCGTATTGGGACAAAAGGGGGAGAATGCCATAGAGGATTTTGTGTCAAGGAGCGGCATTCCGGTCTTTTCCGTAGCCGGGATCACGGAGGCGGTTGACTATCTATATACAGAGAGGGTCCCTGTCATGATTGAAGGGCGCCGCATGCCGATGGACGAGAAGACAAGGGCGGCGTTTGACGAATATATTGAGCTGTATGGGGTGGCATGAGTTGCGGGAAGGATGACCATGTCCGATGAGAGATGCCTGCCTGAGACGATTGGCGGGATATTGAACGCCAGAAAACCGAGGGTGTTAGATGGCGGCGGGGCAGCGGGTTATCGACACGCCGGTGTGCTGCTGCCGCTGCTGGAAGAGGACGGCGTCTGCAAGGTCCTCTTCACCGAGAGGACCCACCGGGTCGAACACCATAAGGGACAGATATCGTTTCCCGGCGGCGGGGTTGAGGAGAAGGACGCCTCCATCGAAGAGACGGTGCTGAGAGAAACCTATGAGGAGATCGGCCTTTCTGAAAAGGACATCGACCTCTTGGGCAGGATCGACGATGCCCTGACCGTGGCCTCCAATTACGTGATCCATCCGTTTGTGGGCTGGATTGTGTCCGTGGATGATTTGGCCATCAATCGGGCCGAGGTGAAACAGATTATCACGGCGCCGCTGGCCCTCTTTTATCGCGGCCCTTCAGAAACGAGGCGATATCCCATAGAATATGAGGGAGTAACCTACGAGACCGTCGCTTTTGAATACGGGGAGCACGTCATCTGGGGGGCCACCGCGAGAATGATGGAGAATTTTGTGGAGATCATGGCCGATAAATTATGCTTGCCTCAGGGCCAAAAATAGGTTATGTTTAAACCTATTGTCGGGACGTGGCTCAGTCTGGTAGAGCACCGCGTTCGGGACGCGGGGGTCGCTGGTTCAAATCCAGTCGTCCCGACCATCCTGTCACACCTTTCCCGCCTGGACAAGCCTCGCGAAATAATCGAAAGAGCGGTCATAAGTGGATTCTGCCGTTTTAGGAAAACAGCAGGCCGGGAGTTCCCTCATTCGTCGATGATAGGCGATGCACTGGCAGCAGATCCCCTTCCTTGAGCACGGGTCGTATGTGCAATTGCAGGTTTCAAGATTCTTTTCCTTATTACATTCCATGAGCCTCACCTCCTTGTGTCGCCCGACAGGAAACCCCGATGGGAGACATGATCTGAATCCCGATAAAGGCCGGACGGAGTATACCGGCTTCTTCATGGGGCGTCAAATTTTCCTTGACAAAAGTGTTCAATTAATGAACCATCTCTCGCTGGATGTTCGTTACTCGTTGGTGGAAATCCAGTCAGAGGGAGTGGGTGCGGTTCTTTAACTTTAGGCATTTTAGTCACTTTAGATCACTTTAGTCATTTTTATTGTACGGCATGAATGGATAAGCAGGATATTCATATTCTCAGTCTGATGGGGGAAATCGAGCAGGACGGGGGGGCCAGCCAGAGAGAACTCTCCCGGCGATTAAATCTTTCCCTGGGACTGGTCAACACCTTTTTAAAGAGGCTTGTCAATAAAGGGTACTTCAAGGTCAAGACCATGCCCAGCAACCGGGTGAAATATTTCCTGACCCCTGAGGGAGTGGCGAGGAAGACGCGGCTTACCGTGGAATATCTCCAGTATTCGGCCCGATTTTACAGGGATATCAAGCAGGTATTAATAGAAAAATTTGGGGAGATGGAGAGAAAACAGATAAGGTCCGTCCTCTTTTTCGGCGCAGGAGAGGTGGCTGAGCTGGCATATCTATATATTCAGCTTACGGGCATACATCTTGCTGGGATTGTGGATGAAAAGAATAATGGAAGGAATTTTTTTGAGCGGGTAGCCGAAGGCCCTGAACGCCTCAACAGGGAAGACTGGGACGCTATTCTCGTCACCCGGCTGGATGATACGGCCCGGGACATAGCGTACCTCATTGAAAATGGGGTAGATCCCAGTAAGATCGAGACCCTGTAACCCTTCTCCTACGCCGCCATTAAACCCCTTGAGAGGCCCGTAATTGCAACACATGGTCAATCAACAAGCGCCAATTGATGCGAAACATATCCTCAAATGGTATGCCCTTCATACGCGAAGCCGATTCGAACAGAAGGTCTATGACGGTCTCTGCAGTAAATCGGTGGAGGCCTTTCTGCCGCGAATCCAGGTGATGAGCAGGCGGAAGGACCGGCGGAAAAAGATATTGGTCCCCCTGATTCCGGGGTATGTGTTTGTACGGTCTATCCTTGTGCCGGAGGAGTACCACCAGATTATCAAAACCATCGGCGTTGTCCGTATGATCTCTTTCAAAGGGCAACCGGTCCCTGCCGATGACCAGGAGATCTCCTCGCTGATGATCCTTGACGGGACCGACCGAACGGTGCAGAATCGCGCCTTTATGCGGAAGGGGGAGCGGGTGATGATTATGGAAGGCCCGCTCAGGGGGCTGACCGGTTTTTACCTGCGGCACAAGGGGAAGACGGACAGGGTCGTCGTCTCTGTGGAGCTGCTGCAGCGGTCTCTTGAAGTGGAGATCGAGGACTGGGCCCTGGAAAGGGTTCCGGAGTAGATGCGGGGGGCGTGGCGGAGAGGGCATGGCCTTCCGGTTCAGGACGATCGGGCAAGGCCATGGGGCCTAATTGTTAGACAACTTAATGGGTTAGATGCTTTGGTGGTGTGTAACTGAAGGAGCGGAGCTGTGACTGCCGCAATGCGCAATGCGCAATGCGCATGGCGCAGAGCGCAAAGCGGAAACGGGGGTATGGAACGGGATGGTTTTTTTGAGCGAAGAGGGTGCAACTCGAAAGACGTTGATTACAGGGGGGGCCGGATTTATAGGATCGCATCTGGCCGAGAGACTCTTAGAGCGGGGAGACGAGGTGTTTATCATTGACAATTTGTGGACGGGCAGCCTGAATAATATCGCAAAGATCCAGAGTCATGAAAGGCTCCATTTAGTGGTCGATACCATCCTGAATGAGTCGGTCATGAATGAGCTGATTTTCAAGATAGATCGCATCTACCATCTTGCGGCCGCTGTCGGGGTAAGAAATGTCATGGACCACCCGGTGGAGACGCTGGATACCAATGTAAAGGGATCGGAAGTGGCGTTAAGGCTGGCCAACCGGTTCAAGAAGAAGATTTTTATCGCCTCCACATCGGAGGTCTATGGGAAGCATGTGGAGCATGACCTCTCCGAGGATGATAACCGGGTCATGGGGACGGTCAAAAAGCGGCGATGGGCCTATGCCTGTTCAAAGACCCTGGACGAGTTTCTGGCCCTGGCCTATTATGATGAGAAAAAGCTCCCCGTGGTCATCGGTCGGCTTTTCAATACCGTCGGTCCGCGGCAGACCGGTCAATACGGAATGGTCTTGCCCGGTTTTGTCCAAAGCGCGCTTCTGGGGAAGCCGATCACCGTATACGGCGACGGGACCCAGACCCGGAGTTTCATGCATGTCAACGACGTCCTTAACGCCATTACCGCCCTGATGGATACGCCCGCAGCCGAGGGAGAGATATATAATGTAGGAAACAATCAGGAGGTCTCGATCAACGATCTGGCACAGAGGGTGAAAGAGATGACGGGGAGCGATTCGGAGATCGAACACATCCCGTATGAAAAGGCGTACGGGCCTGGTTTCGAGGATATGGAACGGCGTTGCCCCAATATCAGCAAACTGAAGGCGGCCATCGGCTTTGCGCCGTCTTATGACCTGACATCCATTATCCAGAGCGTGATTGACTATTTTAAAACCTGATATGGCCGAAAAAAGGCACGACATATGCATGCACAGTATCGTATCACAACCGCGATGAGCTTAGGGGCTTCGCCCCAAGAACCCTGAACCTTTAAACCGATGAAGCGCTGATCCATGACCCCCATTCCATTTAGTGAATATCCAAGAGAGCCGGTGGTGATCGACAACCTCTCCGACAAAATGATGAAGGAATCGAGGTTTGTCCCCCTGAAGATCAGCAAGGATTTTCTCCGGATCGCAATGGCGAATCCGGACGATTTCTATACCATTGACGCCTTGCGACTGGCCTATGGGCTCAAGATCGATGTGGTTACCGGGAAAGAAGCGGATATTTTAGATGTCATAGAGCGACTGTACGGGACGGGGAGCCAGTCCCTGGAGACCATTATTGAGGAGGCGGGTAAGGATATCTACGAGCTGTCTTCCGAGGGGATCGAGGATGCCGATCACCTGAGGGACCTCGCCTCAGAGGCCCCCATTATCAGACTGGTGAACCGGCTGATCTTCAATGCGGTGGAGCAGCGGGCCAGCGACATCCACTTCGAGCCCTTTGAAAACGAATTCAAGGCGCGCTACCGCATTGACGGGGTCCTGCACGATGTTGAAGCGCCTCCCAAGAGGCTCCAGGCGGCCATCATCTCCAGGGTAAAGATCATGGCCAAACTGGACATCGCGGAGCGGCGTCTCCCCCAGGATGGACGCATCAAACTCAAGATCGCCGACAAGGAGATCGATTTCAGGATCTCAACCGTTCCAACCCTCTTCGGAGAAAGTGTGGTGATGAGGATCCTGGACCGGGATACGCTGATCTTGGATCTGGAGCAGCTCGGTTTCCCTAACGATATCTTTGAAGAGTATATGGAATTGATATCGCAGCCGTACGGAATGATCCTGGTAACCGGGCCTACAGGGAGCGGGAAGACCTCCACGCTCTATACCACCCTTGCCAAGATCAATTCACCGGAAAACAAGATCATTACCCTGGAGGAGCCGGTTGAATACCAGTTGAGCGGGGTTAACCAGATACAGGTTACGCCCAAGATCGGCCTGACCTTTGCGAATGGCCTTCGGTCCATTGTTCGGCAGGACCCCGACATCATCCTGGTGGGGGAGATCCGAGATCGGGAGACCGCTGAGATCGCCATTCAATCGGCCTTGACCGGCCACCTCCTTTTCAGCACCCTCCATACCAACGATGCGGCAGGGGCTGTCTCCAGGCTTCTGGAGATGGGTGTAGAAAGTTTTCTCTTAAGTTCAACCCTCTTGGGAGTCCTGGCCCAGCGGCTTGTCAGGGTGATCTGCCTCCACTGCAAGGCGCCGACGAAGCCGGATGTGAAACTGTTGAATTCCATGGCGATATCCCCCGAAGAGGCATCGGGCGTCCAGTTTTTTGCGGGAAAAGGATGCGAGGAATGCAGATATACCGGATTCAGGGGGAGGACCGCCATTTTTGAGTATTTGCCGGTGGATGGCGACATCAGAAGGGAGATCACGAACCGGGGCACGACAGAGGCTATTAAGGACCTGGCTTTAAAGAAGGGGCTCGTGACCCTGCGTCAGGACGGGTGGCGTAAAGTCAAACAGGGGATCACCACCATCTCGGAGGTGTTGAGGGTTACCCTCTCAAAATAGAGATGCCGGTCTATTCCTACAAGGCAACGGACAGTTCGGGAAAGATCTTTGACGGGAGCCTCGAAGCAGAAGAAGAAAAGGGGGTTGTATCCGAACTTCACAGGATGGGTCTCATCCCCATACGGATAACCCGTCAAAAAGGAAATGCCAAATCCCTCAATGCCGACGTATCAAGCCTGTTTGGATCGATTTTCAAGAGGGTATCGTCCAAGGATGTCATGATCTTTACCCAGGACCTTGCCACCCTTCTGGAGGCGGGTCTGCCGGTGGACAGGGCGCTGTCTATTCTTATTAATTCTGCGGAAAAGGAACAGGTCCGGGAGGTGGTGGGGGATATCCTCAGAACCGTACAGGGAGGCGGTTATCTCTCAGACGGCCTGTCCAGGCATCCCAGCCTTTTTTCGATCCTGTATGTGAACACGGTCAGGGCGGGGGAGGCCGGTGGGGTTTTGGAGACGGTGCTGGTTCGTTTGGGCGAGTTTCTGGAGAGTTCCCAGGATTTAATGGACTATCTGAAATCGGCCCTTGTTTACCCACTATTCCTGGTCTTTGTGGGTGGGGTTTCCATTATCGTGCTGTTGACCTTTGTGATCCCCAAATTCGCTATTATTTTCTCCGACATGGGCCAGGCCCTCCCCCTGAGCACTCGGTTTCTGCTGGGACTCAGCGACCTATTGCGCAGATACTGGTGGTTGATCCTTGTGGGGATGGGCGGGGGATATTACCTTATAAGGCGCTATGTGAGATCGCCCGCCGGCCGGTTGCGGTTTGATGAAGAGAAATTGCGTCTTCCGGTGACAAGGGACCTGGTAAAAAAGGTTGAGGTGGCCCGTTTTGCCAGGACCCTGGGGACCCTGACAAAAAGCGGCGTGCCCATTCTTCAGGCCCTGCGCATGGTGAAGGATATCATGAGCAACCAAGTAATTGCCAGATCCATGGATATGGTCTATAACCGGGTGAAAGAAGGGGAGCGTCTCTCCAAGCCCCTGAGCGACAGCGGCATATTCCCCTCGCTGGCCATTCAGATGATTACGGTGGGAGAAGAGACCGGCAGACTGGACGCCATGCTCTTGAAGGTGGCGGAAAACTACGACAAGGCGGTAAAGAACATGGTCAAAAGGCTGATCAGTTTTCTGGAGCCTGCCATGATTCTCGTTATGGGTCTGGTGGTGGGATTCATCGTGATTTCCATGCTCATGGCCATATTCAGTGTGAATGATATGCCTTTTTAGGCATTGAGGCGTTGACGAACGTTATGAGGAGCGATGATGAATAGAATTGAAAGAAAAAGCAGAGGGTTTACCTTAATAGAACTGCTGATCGTCATGGTCATCTTAGGCCTTCTGGCTGCACTGGTGGGGCCTCGCATGTTCGGTAAGGTGGGAAAATCGAGACAGAAGGCGGCCAAGGCCCAGATCACGCTGTTTGAAACCGCCCTGGATAGCTACAGGCTTGATACCTCACAATATCCTACCACGAGCCAGGGATTGGAGGCCCTCAGGACCCGGCCCAGCGGCGTGGAAAGGTGGGACGGGCCTTATCTCCCGAAAGAGGTTCCCGTGGATCCGTGGGGCCACCCCTATCAATACCGATGCCCCGGGGAGCATGGGGATTGTGATATCATTTCGTACGGCGCGGATGGAAGCGCGGGAGGGGATGAGGAAAATATGGACATTGTGAGCTGGCGGGGAATCGAGGAGAAAGAGCGATAGCGAGACGGAAAAATAAAGGAGGGTTTACCCTCATAGAACTGCTCGTGGTCCTTGTCATCATCGCTGTCGTCAGCGGTTTTGTGGGTCCCAAACTGGCCGGGTCCCTGACCAACGTGGATCTAAAGACCGCTGCCAAGAGGGTTGCTGCGTCCCTCAGGTATGCCAGGAGCCAGGCCGCTACCGAAACCACCACCTATTTGGCCCGGTTCGACCTTGACGAGGGGCACGTGACTATCGGACCGGATGAGGGGGAAGCGGAAGAATCCGGGGAAACGGATAGGGGGGAAGCCGAGACGCCGGAATCTCAGGCGAAGGTGAAGCGTTATCATCTGCCGGAGGGTGTCCAGATCCAAAAGGGTATATCCGGAGAGGAGGAGGCGACCTCGGGGCTTTTTCTGATTGCCTTTTTTGCCGACGGTGGGAGCAGCGGCGGAACCGTGATCCTGGACAATAAACGGGGACATGCATACCGCATTACCGTTGATTTTATAACCGGAACGGTTCAATTGGGCGAAAGCGGCCAGGACGAATAGGGCATAGGAGAGAGGGCAGGGCACAAGGTACCTGAGGAATAACATGCCGTTGCTTTCTCCCATTTGCGGTCCTCGGTCCCGACTCTCAAATGCCGGTTTTACGCTTATTGAGATTCTGGTGGCCATCTCGATTCTTGCCATCTCCCTCGTGGTGGTTTTGCAGCTGTTCTCAGGCGCTCTTAAATCGATCCGGGTGTCGGAACAATATACCAAGGGCGTCTTTTACGCACAGGAAAAGATGGATGAGATCCTGCTCAGGGAAGTGTTGATCTCAGGGGTGGAAGAAGGTGAATGTGATGATGATGACTATCAATGGCGTGCGGAGATCCTTCGAGTGGAGCAGCCCGAAGAGGAGGCCTCAAAACTCCCCTTTGATACGTTCCAGATTATGGTGGACGTGGCATGGGGCCCAGATACGGCGGAGACAGGAAAACATTTTCAATTGACCACCCTGAAGGTGGTGGGAAAGAAAAAGGAGAAAGATTGAGGGATTAAGGAATTGAGAAGTTCGGGATCAGCAGGTTCTTATTTGGGTCAATCGGCAATCGGCAATCGACAATGGTCAATCCCGGTCGGTTTCACCCTCCTGGAACTCCTCATCTCCCTGACCATTGTCGGCGTTGTTCTGGTGATCATTTTCGGGTCCCTCAGGATAGGGGTTAGGGCATGGGAGAAGGGCGAGGCAAGCGTGGAGGCTCAGCAGCGGGAAAAGGTCGTCCTGGCCCTGATAAAGCGGCAGATTTCCTCCTTTTGTGCCCGTGAAATTAAGCAAGAAGGCAAAGAACCCTACCTATTCAAGGGCGATGAGAGTTCCATGTCGTTTATGTCCCGCCACCCCGTAGTCCCCACCACCCGGTCAGGGATGGTGTATGTGAAATACGTTGTCAATTCGACCGATGAAGGGAGCGAGGAGCTTGCTCTTTATGAACAGGACGTCGTGTCTATGACGAGCAAAGGTATTTTGGAGGACCCGGATGAAGCGGATTTTTATGTGCTGATTCCCGAGGCCTATTATATTGCGTTTGCTTACTTGAAGCGGCCTGAAGAAGGGGGTCTCACTCCGGAATGGCAAGAGGTGTGGGACCCGGGCTCGGACGAGGGATTCCCCATTGCGGTCAGGATGACGTTTCAGAGAGACGAGGATGCGATGACGCTTCGCGTCATTGCCCCTATTCATCCTGAGAGTGAGGAGAGGTCTCAGAAGAAGAGATGAAACGGCCGCACATCAATAATCAAAAAGGGATCGCACTGGTCCTGATCTTATGGGTCCTTGCCCTTCTCTCCGTGATTGCGGGAGAATTCTGTTACGCCATGCGGACCGAGGTGAACATTACCCGAAATTTCAAGGAGCAGAGTGAGGCCTATTATCTTGCACTTGCCGGCCTGAACAAGGCGATTGGTGAATTGATTCGGAATCAGGTCATACTCCAAAAGACAAAGCTGTTCGACGATAAAACAAAAAGAGAAGAAAAAAGGGGTGGAGCAGCGCCGGATGGGGGAAATGAAGATTCAGCTCGTTGGAGAATCAATGTGAACATCCCCCCGGTGCCTTTTGGAGCCGGCACATTTGAGGTGAAAATAGGGAATGAGGTGGGTAAGATCAACATCAACCAGGCAAACGAGGGCCTTCTGAAAATAATGGTGGACGCCTTTGACCTTGAGGATCAACAAAAGGCTATTATTGTCGATTCAATCCTGGACTGGAGAGACAAGGACAATCTACACCGTTTAAACGGTGCGGAGAATGAATATTATAATTCTTTGCCCGAGCCGTATGAGTGTAAGAATGGCGACTTTGACTCCGAGGAGGAATTGCTTTTGGTCAGAGGGGTGACGCCCGAGATGTATTATGGCGGGCTGCAAGATATGGTAACGGTGTTCTTGGATAAACGCGCAATCAGGAAAAGCACGGGGGATATCCTCCAGGGTCGAAGCGGCTACGTGTTCGGCAACAGAATCTGCATCAATGCGGCATCGGAAAAGATGCTCCGAGCGCTTCCTTCAATGACGGACGAGCTTGTTCAAAAAATCATCAACTATAGAAAGGAAAAGGACTTCAAGTTACTGGATGAACTTTCGCCAGTCGTCGGGCCGGATGTGTATAAGGACATGTCTCCTTATATCACCGTAGAAGAGAGCGCCTACTATACGATATCATCCAGGGGGCTGATTCCAGGGGGCAGGATTCACAAGGGTATCGAGGCGATGGTAGAGGTCAGTCCAACTATCAAAAGAGGGTGGCGGGTCGTTCAATGGCGCGACGGTCTTAGACGTTAGACTGAGAGACCGTCGCGCACAAAATGAGCATGATGGGGTGGGGGATTTAATTGTTTTTCCAGGCAAGCGTCGGGGTCGATATCCAGGAAAGGGCAATCGTAGTTGCCTATCTGAAGGCATCTTTCAAGGGCGCCAAATTGGCGGCCCATGCCGTATATCCAATTGAAGGGGGACTATCCAGCCAGGAGACTATAGATACACTGGGACGGGTGATCAAGGAGTTTTTTGGCAGAAACAAGATTTCATCAGCCGCTCTCTTTCTGGGAATACCGCGCGAAGCAGTGATCCTGAGATATGTGGATCTCCCTCTGGTTGTAAAGGAGAACCTAAGAGACAGCGTAAGGTATGAACTGGAAAAGTATGTGCCGTTCGCGCCCGGGGAAGTCTATTTTGACTATCAGGTTATTTCAGAGGACAAAGATTCAGGGAAATTGAAGTTACTCTTGTTGGCGGTGAAACAAGAATTTATTAACCCTTATGTCATATCCCTCCAAAAGGCCTCAGGAGCGAGGCTTTCCAGTATTGAAGTCTCTTCAACAGCGATGGCCAACTTCTTTGCCATGCTGTCCGGGTCACATGAACCAGATCCCTACGTGCTGATTTATGTAAGGGAAGGCGGCATAGAAATAGACGTGTTACGATCAGGCTTTTTGGCTCATTCAAGAGCGATTGACGAGGCTCAATGGGGCGCGGATTTCCACGAGCAGGTCTCACAGAGCTTGAAAATGCTCAAGGAATCGTTGGTAGACCCTGAGGTCCCGTTGAAGACCGTCATGTGCAATATGGGAAGAGATGGCGCCTTGATGACCTACTTGAAGGAGGACGAAGCCTTTGATATCCATCTCTTCGATCTTTCCGCAACAGACGTGCCCTCCACTGTTATCATACCGGCTTACGGCTTGGCATTGAAAGGGATCCAAGAGGTGCCTACAGATGTTAACCTGCTTCCCGAAGAAATGAGGAAAAAGAGGAGCAAGGCAGGTTACTATGCGATGGTTGGACTGGCAGGGGTGGTTCTACTCCTGGCATTGGGCTGGATAGGGGGTTCGATCTTTAATACACAGAGTTACATCAAACAACTTGACAATGAATTGGATAGGCTCAAAGTCGAGGTCACGAATTTAGAACAGATAACTGCCGAATGCGCCAGGATTGAAAGGCGCATTGATTTTCTTGACCGCCTTCGAAAGGATCGGCTGACAGTCCTGGATGTGATTAAGGAGCTTAGCGAGAGGATTCCCAAGAGTGCCTGGCTGTTGAGATTTGCCTATTCCGACAAAGGTTCCAAAATAGAAATAGAAGGGTGGGCGGATTCCGCCTCGGAGCTGATTCCTCTACTCGAGGATTCGCCGCTGCTTAAGGAGGTTGGGTTTCTTTCTTCTATTACGAGAAGCCCTGCAGGCAAAGAGCGATTCAGGATAGGACTTAAGTTGAGCAGGTAACATGCATGGTGTTGAATAAGCAATGAATGTTTCTGTCTCTTCATGAAACATGAAACAACTAAGATGGAATGGAGAAGTTTTTGCTTTTGAATTTAGATTGCCGCGAACCTTTTGGGTCTCAAAGGCCGCGCTTCGAGAGGGATCATGTTTCGTTTCAAATTGGATAGAAATCGGAAGTATATCCTTATTGTCGCAGCAGGCCTCCTTGTCTTGGGGCTTGTGTATCGGTTTTATCCTTTTTTTGAAGGTATGCTTTCTCCCAAGGCAGAGATCGAGCTGAAAATGGGGAGAATTGTAAAGTACCAGAAACGGCTTAAGTCTGAGAGCGGATTAAAGACAAGCGTAGAAAATCTAAAAGGTGCGCTCACGAAAGCCGAGGAGGGATTGCTCACGGGGAAAACGCCTGTGCTGACTGCAGTTCAAATACAGGAAATTTTGCAGAAGATCACTGAAAAAAGCGGGGTGGTTATAGGGAGACTCCAGGTATTGAACCCGGAGGAGTCGGAGAAAGATGGGTATCTTAGCGTCCCGGTGGAGTTTTACATCGATGCCACGATCTCCCAGTTAAAGGAGGTCTTATACAGGATCAGTGTTTTTCAAAAATATCTGACAGTGACGAAATTGAGAATCGATTATGCGACAAGAGGCGCCAGCGGGTCCATTCGATGCGAGATGATTGTTGCGGGTTATATGAAAGGCATGAAAGGATAAGAGGGATCTGTGCGCATGTTATTCAGGGGATGGATAATTAATTTTGTTTTGGCCGCAGTCGTTGTGTTCTTCGGCATAAAGGCCTACGGCGTCTGGTCAAAAGAGCAAGAGAAACTTCCGGAAGCAGGCGGTGTTAAGCATGCGTTGCCTGTTTCAGAGAAGACCCCTGGCAAAATGGAGGCGCCCGG
>Ga0172370_10005552_pt1 | contig 16245 bp, 16 predicted proteins | sample LakKiv5m_FD_114538 | JGI IMG/M metagenome (GOLD analysis project Ga0172370, IMG submission 114538) | Freshwater microbial communities from Kabuno Bay, South-Kivu, Congo - kab_022012_11.5m | ecosystem: Environmental > Aquatic > Freshwater > Lake | place: Democratic Republic of the Congo...
AGTGTCCTTGTTCCACGTCCTTATTTGTTTCGTAAATCCTAAATTCTGCTCCGAATTTTAGACCAGTTTTAACAATGTAACCCTTTTTTCTGAGATCATTAAAAACAATGTATTTAGTTAATATTTCTTTATCTTCTTTTTGAAATATTTTTAATAGTTCCTCTTCATTTAAGACTTTTTTTCCAAAATGAATATCTATTTTTTTGTTGTTTAATAAATAAATCGCTTCTAAGAAGTTATAATAAATTTTATCTTCTCTTTTCTCTCCAAATTTACTTTTTTGATTTAAAAGATATGCTTCTTTCGAATTTGAATAAATTTTCCCTCCAATAAAATTTGCATTTATCTTTTCCATATATAATCAATAATATCAGAATATTTAAAAGTTCTTTGTCATTATAATTTTAATGATTGATTTTAAATCTCTTGAAGAAAAATGGCAGAAAAAGTGGGAAAAAGAGAAGGTTTTTGAATCAAAAGAAAATTCAAAGAAACCAAAGTGTTACGTTTTAGAAATGTTCCCTTATCCATCTGGAAGCGGTTTGCATATGGGGCATGCCTGGAATTATACTATTGGAGATATACTTGCAAGATTTAAACGTATGCAAGGATTCAATGTTCTCCATCCAATGGGGTATGATGCTTTGGGGCTTCCTGCAGAAAATGCAGCGATTCAAGTTGGAGAATTACCACAAAATTATACTTCCAAATCTATTAAAAATTATATTCAACAACAAAAAGCTTTGGGATTGAGTTATGACTGGACAAGAATGGTTAATACTTCTGATTCAAAATATTATAAATGGGATCAATGGATTTTTTTAAAGATGTTCGAAAAAGGATTAGCTTATCAAAAAGAAGCTGCTGTTAATTGGTGCTCAAAATGTAATTCTGTTTTGGCAAATGAGCAAGTTCACGAAGGAAAATGTTGGAGACACGAAGATACGGATGTTGAAATAAAACATCTTAAACAATGGTTTTTGAAGATTACGAATTATGCAGATGAATTGTACGAGAGTCTTGATAATCTAAAAGAATGGCCAGAGAAAACTAAAGCAATGCAAAGAAATTGGATTGGAAAATCTTCTGGAACTGAAATTGATTTTGAGATAAATGGAAAAAAATGGGGAGTTTTTACTACAAGACCAGATACTCTCTTTGGAGTAACTTTTATGATGGTTTCTGCACAACATCCAAAACTTTTTGATTTGGTAACAAAAGAACAAAAAAAAGAAGTTGATAAATTTTTGAAAAAATTAAAATCTGTTTCTGAAAAAGATGTTGGAGATCTGGAAAAAGAAGGAGTATTTACCGGGAGTTATGCTATAAATCCTGCAACAAATGAAAAAATTCCAATTTGGGCTGCAAATTTTGTTATCGCCGATTATGGTTCTGGAATGGTTATGGCCGATGCTCATGATCAAAGAGACTTAGAATTTGCGCATAAATATAAAATTAATCTTAAAGAAACAATATTGCCAGAAAATAAAAAATCAAGCGATCCAAATAAATCTCTTAGAGCTTTCACAAATTATGGTATTTTAACAAATAGTGGAAAATTTGATGGATTGAAAAGTAAAGATGCAATTGATAAAATAACTGATTGGTTAATCAAAGAAAAAAAAGGAAGAAGAATTATTAATTTTAAATTAAGAGATTGGGGAATTTCTCGTCAAAGATATTGGGGAACTCCAATTCCAATTATTCATTGTTCGAAATGTGGGATTGTTCCTGTTCTTGAAAAAGATTTGCCTGTTGAATTACCCAAAGAAGTTAAGTTTGGAAAAGGAAATCCTCTCGAGACTAATAATAAATGGTTGAATGCCAAATGCCCAAAATGCAAATCAAAAGCTCGTAGAGAAACTGAGACTATGGACACTTTTGTAAATTCTTCTTGGTATTTTTTGAGATATTGTGATCCCTTGAATGATAAATTCATTTTTGATAAGAAAAAAGTTAATTATTGGTGTCCTGTTGATTTTTATATCGGCGGAGCAGAACATGCTTGTATGCATTTGATTTATTTTAGATTTTATGTAAAGTTTTTAGCAGACATTGGACTTCTTAATTTTCGAGAACCTGCAAAAGGTTTATTTCATCAGGGAATGCTTCATGCAGAAGGTGGAGCTAAAATGTCCAAATCTAAAGGAAATGTTGTTTTGCCTGAAAAAGTTTCTAATAATTATGGGATTGATACTGCTCGTTTTTTTCTTTGTAGTTTGGCTTCTCCAGACAAAGATATTGATTGGAGCGAACAAGGAATTATCGGAAGTTTAAGGTTTATTAAAAAAATATTTGAATTCTCTGATAATCTCAAATTCGGGAAAGATTCTGAAAACTTAATTCGAAAATTAAATTTAACTATTAAAAATATTACTCAATATTTTTCTTCTTTTGAATATCGTAAATCTTCAATAGAGTTGCGGGAATTATTCGATTTAATCTATGAACAAAAAGAAATTAGTAAAGATAGTTTTGAGAAATTTTTGAAATTGTTAAATCCTATCTGCCCACATATTACTGAAGAAATTTGGGAAAAGATTGGTAACAAAAATTTTATTTCCAATTCAAATTGGCCAAAGTGGGAAGAATCTAAAATTAATATTTTAAAATCAAACTTGGATTTAAGTGAAAAATATTCTAAGCTTATCAAAGATTTAATGAGTAAGGTTGAAGCAAAAGGAAATTCTTTTAGTAAAATTTATCTTTATGTTGTTCCATTTGAAGTGACAAAACTTAATAAAGTAAAGATAGCAAAAGAAATTGGAAAAGATGTTGAAATCTTTTCTTTAAAAGATGAAGATAAATATGACCCAGAAAATCGAGCAAAAAAAGCTATTCCTGGATTGCCGGGGGTATATTTTGAATGAGTAATAAACAAGAAATTCTCGATGAATTAAAAATAAAATTTGAAGAAACAAAAAGGAATATTGGTTTTAAACCTTCTTCTGAAGAATTAGATGACCTTTTTCATATAAATGATTCTATTCTAAACATGGATTTTATTGCTGAAGATTTTTCTAGGCAACTTCGTAGAATTATCTTTGATTATCTAAATTCCGGACAAGAATATCTCTTAGGTTTAATCTTTCCAAACCCAAATTCAATAATTTCTCAATCTGAGAGCAAACTTTTTTCTTCTGAACAAGATAAAAAAACTATCTGGAATTTAATTAAAACTTCTATGAAATTTATTTCCATTAATTCTCTAGCTAATTTAAAAAAAGACAAATCTTTGGAAAGACAATTTATAGACGAATCTTATATCTTTTGTAAAAATGTCTTCATTCCAGAACTTATTAAGATTATTGATAAAGCTTCACTAAATTGGGCGGATAATTAAAAAATTCAAAATTGTTATTATGAAACTTAAGAAAAATAAATCTAGAGAAATTCTTAATAAATCTTCTGAAAATTTTTTCCTTAATCAATTTTTGATTGCTTTATTATCTGTTTTAATCTTGACTATTTTAATCTTGTTTGGGTTTTATTTTTTTATTAATCCCCAGATAATTAAAGTTGAATCTTTTAAAACTAGTTGTGGTGATGGGACTCTTTTTAATAAATGTTCTTCAAATAAACCCTATTTTTGTGATAAAGGTCTTTTGATTGAAAGGGCTTCAGTTTGTGGTTGTTTAGAAGGATTTAGTATTTTGGATGATAAATGTTTATCCAGTTTGTATGATAATTATACAGATATAAATTTAAGTTATGTTCTTAAAGGAAAGAATGGTCAAATTTCTTTTAGAGTTTACAAAGGTGTTTATGATTATCTTTTAAGATTACCGTATTCTATAAATTCCAGTTTGGATAAAAATATAACGAGGTTAAATTTTAAGATGAAAAAAATAGATGATGAGATTCAAAGAGAGGCAATTTTACCTTTAGTCATATCTATTCAAAATCTTGCTCCAAATGATAAAAAAGATCAAGCGAGAATTGCTATTAGTTTGGTTCAAAACATTCATTATAACGAATTTAATAACGTTAATTTAATCAATCTATCTGAAAAAAATAGTTTTTCTAAATATCCTTATCAAGTTATCTACGATTATGCTGGGTCTTGTGAAGGAAAATCCGAATTATTAGTTTTTTTGCTTAAAGAATTAGGTTACGATGTTGCTTTTTTTTATTATCCTTTGGAAAATCATGAAGCAGTTGGTATAAGGTGTCCAAATAAATATAGTTTAAATAATTCTGGTTATTGTTTTGTTGAAACAACCTCTCCTTCTATTCTTGGGGACAATCAAGGAGAATATATCGGGCAATATTCTTTGAAATCTAATCCAAAATTAATAATTGTTTCTAAAGGTATTTCTCTTCCATTTGAAATGCAAGAATATGAAGATTCTGCTTTTTTTATGAAGATTCGTGAAAAAGGAAAAATTAATATCTTTAATAAAGAGAAATATGAACAAATAAAAAATTGGTATGGAATTAATTAATCAATTATTGCTTTTATCCTTCTGATTCCTGATGAACTACTTTCTTCTTTAATTATTCTAAATTGTCCAATTTCTTTAGTATTTTTAACGTGTGGGCCTGTACAAATTTCTTTTGAAAAATTACCAATGGTATATACCGATACGATTTTCCCGTATTTGTCTTCGAAGATTCCTTGTGCTCCGGACTTTTTTGCTTTCTCAATTGTCAAGTCTTCTCTTATAACTGGAATCTCTTCTTTTATTTGTTCATTTACCAAATTTTCAACTTCTTTTATTTCATAATCTTCTAATTTTCTTGGAAAGGCAAAATCTAATCTTAATCTCTCTGGAGTTATGTTACTTCCTTTCTGAATTATTTTATTGTCTTTTAAAATTCTTTTTAGTGATTCTAATAATAAATGTGCTGCAGTATGAAGTTTGGTTGTTTGTTCACTATGGTCTGCTAAACCTGATTTAAATTGTCCTGCACTCGCTGTTCTTGAAAGTTCTTGATGTTTTTTTAATCTATTTTCAAAATCTTTATTATCTACTTTTATTTTATTCTCTTTTGCAATTTCATCAATCATTTCGATGGGAAATCCAAAAGATTGATATAACAAAAATGCATTTTCTCCAGAAATTTCTTTTTTATCGTGAATTATCTTTTTTAGCTTTTCTAATCCCTGTTCAAGAGTTTTATTAAATTTTTCTTCTTCTTTTTGTAATTCTTCTAAAATTTTTTGTTTATTTTTTATTAAATGTTCATAATCATCATAAATTTTGAAAACAGGTTCTGCGATTTTTTGCGTAAAATTTTCTAATCCTATCTTTTTTCCGTAAATTATTGCACGCCGTATTAGTCTTCGCAAAATGTAACCTTGCTCTTTATTTCCGGGAATTATTCCATCTGCAATTATAAAAACAGAAGCTTTGAGATGGTCTGCAATTATCCTCATTGATTTTTCATTTTCAGAATATTTTTTCTTTGATAGCTTTTCGATTGCTTTAATAATCGGAAGAAAACAATCTGTGAGATAATTATCGTTTGTTTTGTTTAAAAAAGATAGCACTCTTTCAAATCCTCCTCCGAAATCGACGTTTTTTTGTTTTAATTGAGAATAATTTTTATTTTCGTCCTGATTGTATTCCATAAAAACATTATTTCCAACTTCTACCCATTTTTTGTTTTCTGGATCAAAATTTTTTGGAGCTGGTTTTTTGTCTATCCAATAAAATATTTCTGAGCACGGTCCGCACGGTCCTGTTTGGCCTGCAGGTCCCCACCAATTATCTTCTTTTCCAAGAAAAATTATTCTTTCTTTTGGCAGACCTACTGAAATTAAAGCATTAAATGATTCAGTATCTTTTTCAGAATTTTTATCCCCAATAAAGCAAGTTGCTGCTAATTTTTCTAAAGGTATTTTTAAAATTTTTGTTAGAAATTCAAAAGTGTATTCAATTGCTTGTTTTTTCCAATAATCTCCGAGACTCCAATTCCCTAATTGTTCGAAGAATGTATGGTGTTTTGCATCCCCTACTTCATCAATGTCTCCTGTTCTTATACATCGCTGAACGTTTACTAATCTCTTTCCTTGGGGGTGTTGTGGCTGACCTAATAAGAATGGAACTAATGGATGCATGCCTGCTGTTGTAAACAAAACTGTGGGATCATTCTCTGGAATTAATGAACTATTTTGGATTTCTAAATGTCCCTTTGATTTAAAAAATTCAATATATTTTTTTATTAATTCTTTTCTTTCCATAAAAAAACAAGTTAATTATATTTTTTAAAATCTTGCTTGAATAGCTTTTAATCTATTTTGTATTTCTTCTAATTGATTTTCTAATCCGTTGTCTTTTGATTCTATTAAATACTCTCTATTTATTTGATGATTGGGTGCTTTTTGATCTTTTATTTTAGGTATTAATCTGTTTAATTTGTTTAAATTTGCATTAATTTTTTTTATTATTTTACCCATTTCAACTCTATTTTTTAATTCAATTTTTCTCAATTCATGATAATTCTTTATTATTTTTAATGTGTTAAGAAATTGTAATTCTAAATTCAGTAAATCTTCTTTTGACAATAATCCCTCTTTTTTTTCAAATTTTACGTGAATTATATTTTCTTTAGGCATTTTAAACCTTAGAGAACAATTCTTTATCTACTTTTTCAATTTGATTTTTTATTTTTTGAATTTCTTTTTCCCAATTAGCAATTATTTCATCTTCTTTTTCTTTTACTCTTTTTGTGTCATCTAAGAATTTTGTCAATTCTAAAAATTGTTTTTTTGTTTCCTCAAAAGTATGTTTAGCTTCTTTAAATTTATCAATTCTTACAAAAATTGGTTCTGTTTCTTTTTGTTTATATTCTTCAAAAACTGCGGGTTTTGGTTTCTCAAATTCTCGCATTTCAGATTTTTTATTTAGAGGTGATGGCATCATTTTTGTTCCTAAATCTGGAATTTCAAATTCATTTGCTTCTTCCTCTTCATCCTCTTCTTCCCCAGATATCGCTCCTTTAATATTATTTCTTGAAAATCTTTCTCCAAAAGAATTATTTGGAAAAGTAGGTAATTGGGGTAATTTTTCTTTTTGATTTTCTTCACCATAAAAATCTTTTATCGAAGGTAAAGAAGGTAATTCTGGAATTTTTGGCATTTCTTGCAAACCAAAATTTTCTTTTTTATTCTTTTTACCAAATAGTGTCATTTTGATCTATATATTTTAATATATATGACAGAGAATATAAGTTTAAAAATCTTGTTTTTTTAATTATTAAACCGAAAGGTATTTATTTGGATAATATCTATTTAAAAAATGCTTGATAAAATTTTGAAAGAAATAATTACGCTTGTGGTTGGAAAACAATATGAAGAGATTGCTAATTTACTTAATTCAAAAGAGCACATAAATGAATTTTTAATTGCTAAAAGGCTAAACCTAACCATTAATCAAACAAGAAACATTCTTTATAAAATTTCAAATGAGGGGTTAGTTTCTTCAGTCAGAAAAAAAGATAAACGTAAGGGGTGGTATACTTATTATTGGAAACTTGATATTCTGAAATCCTTAGAATATATGAAAGAAATTTTAAAAAAGAAAATTAATGAGTTAAATCAAGAGGTTAAAGAAAAAGAAAAAAAAGTTTATTATTATTGCAATAGATGCAAACTTGAAGTTGATGAAGAGAGTGCTTTGAGTGCAAATTTCTCTTGTAATGAATGTGGAGATATATACATTATAAAAGACAATTCTGCTCCGATTAAAGAAATTAAAAAAGAAATTTTAAAATTAGATGAAAAAGTGAATTTAATTAATAAAGAAATTTTAGAAGAAAAGGATGTTCTGGAAAAGAAAAAAGTTAGAACGATAAATAGACTTGAAAAAGAAAAACAATTGTTAAAAAAAGCTAAAAGAGAAAAATTGAAATCTTTAAGAACTCCAGCTAAAAAAATTATCTCTAAAAAGACGAAAAAAGTGATTATTAAAAAACAAAAAAAAGTTATTAAAAAACCAGTTAAAAAATTTATTAAAAAGATAAAAACTAAGAGGAAATAACTTTTTTAATATGGAAGTTTCATACCTTTCTAATAAGAAAAAACGAAATATTTTTAATATGAGTTTAAATTTAAAAATATTAATTTTTAATGTTCTTGTCTTTATAGTTTTTGAAATTCTTATTTGGGCAAAAATTATTTCAATGGACTTTGTTGCTTTAAATCCTTCAAATGTTCTTGTTGGGAAATATCTTTGGACTTTTTTAACTAGTATGTTTATGCATGCAGGAATTTTCCATTTATTCGCAAATATGGTCTCTTTAATATTTGTTGGTTCTTTAGTTGAAAAATTATTGGGCAAAAAAAGATACCTTTCTTTTTATTTAATTTCGGGTATTTTTGCCGGATTATTTTTTGTTTTATCTGCTTTGATTTTTAAATCTGATTTAAACAGTTACGCTGTTGGAGCTTCCGGAGCCTTGTTTGGTTTAATTGGGTTGCTTATTTTTTTAACACCAAATTTACCTGTTTATATGTTTTTTGTTCCAATTCCTATTAAAATGAAATATGCTGCTCCAGCAATGCTGATTTTATTATGGTTAATCTCTATACTTGGAAATCTTCCTGTTGGGAATTTTGCCCATCTTGGTGGTTTGATTATTGGATTAATTTATGGATTTTATTTAAGAAAAAAGTATCCCAATAAAATTAAATACATCTCAAAATTGTATAGTTAAGATGAAAAAAGAATTTTTAAAAAAACAATACAAAGAAAGTTTTAATTATATTCGAGAATGTAAAAAACCAATTTTTTATATAATCTTAATTTTTCTTTTATTTGGTTTAATTGGTTTTTTTCTTCCTGTTCCACAAGCATTAACGTCTGAAATTCTTAAATATATTCAAGAATTGTTAAAGCAAACTGAGGATTTTGGATTTGGAGACATGTTTTCTTTTATATTTTTAAATAACTTAAAAGCAAGTTTTCTTGGAATGATTTTAGGTGTTTTATTTGGTGTATTTCCTGTTTTTAATGCGCTTGGAAATGGTTATCTTTTAGGATTTATCGCTTCTAAAACTGCTCTTGAAAATGGAATCCTTTCATTATGGAGAGTTTTGCCTCATGGAATATTTGAACTTCCGGCAGTTTTTATTGTGCTTGGACTTGGATTAAAAATGGGGACTTTTTTCTTGGCAGATTATAAATTAAGATTTTTAAAAGAAAATTTAAGAAATTCTTTTAGGGTATTTGTTTTAATTATTCTTCCCTTGTTACTTATTGCTGCGGTAATAGAAAGTTTGCTGATTTTATTTTTGTAAAATTGAGTTTTGAAAAGAAAAATCGTAAGATATATATATATATATTTCGTCTATAATCTATAATGAAGTTACTTTATTTATTTAATAATTTTGAAAGGAGGTTTAATTTTTAATTTAATATGGCTAAAAATAATTCGTGGATTGTTTGGTTGATTGCCCTCATAGCTGTTGTGGCTTTAATCGTGGCGATTATTGCTTTTGGAAAAGTTAGTTCAACAGGTGAAGCGATAAAGATATCTTCATCAACAAAAAAAGGAAATTTAGTTTATACTCAACAAGAAATAGATAATAAACTAAACGTGTTAAGTTCTGCAATTTATGACTTAACTGATAGAGTTAATAAAATCTCTAACATCATAAACCAAACCAATCAATCAGGAATCTTAATTGTAGTCTCTTATCCTTCTGGTGCTAATATTTCGATAGATAATATAACTAAAGGATTAACTAATTACAATATTTCCGGATTATATACGGGGAATCATCAAATTAAGTTGTCAAAAGTAGGATATCTTGATTATAGTCTTGTAAAATATATCTCGCCCGGAAGCAATTTTTTGAGCGTAAACCTTACGAGAATAAATCAGACTATCTAATAATTGATTATTAATCTTTTTATTTTTTTAATTTGTTTTTCTTTTTAGTTAATCTTAAAAATAGGTGTTTTCTTGATATTTCATGAAAATTGATGAAAAAGAAAAAATTGCTAGAAAAAATATTCTTAGAGAATCTGATGAAATTGAGGGTATTGTTATTAAGGGATATGACTTTAATAAAGGAATAAATTATGAAGAATTAATAGATAATTTTAAATCCACTGGAATCCAAGCATCAAATCTTTACAAAGCAATTGAAATTATAAATGAAATGAAAGAAAAAAAGGCATTTCTTTATTTAGGTTATACTTCTAATTTAGTAACTTCTGGTTTAAGAGATGTTTTTAGATATTTGGCAGAACATAAAAAAATTGATGTAATTGTAACAACTGCGGGGGGAATTGAAGAGGATATTATTAAGTGTCTTGGTAGTTTTATCTTGGGTGATTTTAGAGCATCTGGAAAAGATTTGAGAAATAAAGGAATTAATCGAGCTGGAAATATTTTTATTCCTAATTCAAGATATTGTTCTTATGAAGATTTTATTATTCCCATATTAGAAGATTTGTATTTAGAACAAAAAAAATCAAATAAAATCATCGGTGTTAGTGAATTTATCTGGAAACTTGGAGAGAAAATTAATAATAAAGAATCTATTTATTATCATTGTTTTAAAAATAAAATACCGGTTTATTGTCCGGCAATTACTGATGGAAGTACTGGAGATATGATTTACTTTTTTAAGTCAAAGCATCCAGATTTTAAAATTGATGTTACAGACGATATTTGGAATTTGAATAATTCAACTATTGGAAAAGATAAAACTGGAATAATCGTTTTAGGAGAAGGAATTATTAAACATCACATTTGTAACGCGAACATGTTTAGAAATGGTGCAGACTATGCGGTTTATATTAATAGTGCTCCTGAGTTTGATGGTTCTGATAGTGGAGCATTACCAGAAGAAGCTGTTTCTTGGGGGAAAATTTCTAAGAATGCAAAAAGTGTTAAAGTTTATGGCGATGCTTCAATAATATTTCCTTTAATTGTTGCCAAAAGTCTTGCTAAAAAGTAGAGATAAATATTTATAAATCTGACAACTATTTCTGAGTTATGGAAGAGGATAAATTTGAATTAAAAGAGATGTTTATTCCTAATGATAATTTAACAAAACCTATTAATAATGAAAAAGATTTTGTCGACGTATTAAGGATGTTCGCGCCAGGGACTTCTCTAAGGACAGCTTTAGATGATTTGCTGAGAGCTAGAATGGGTGCGTTGGTTGTTTTTGATAATGGAAATGTTGCACCTTTATTAGAAGGGGGATTTAAAATTAACTGTAAATTTACACCACAAAGACTTGTTGAATTGACCAAGATGGATGGGGCAATTGTTCTCTCTGAAGATGGAAAAAATATTTTGTTTGCAAACGCACTTTTAATTCCAAGTGCAGATACTGCTACAAATGAGACTGGAACAAGACATAAATCTGGTGAGAGGACTGCTAAACAAGCTAAGACAATTGTAATTGCTGTTTCTGAGAGAAAAAATAAAATTTCCCTTTATTATAAAGATATTAATTATCGATTGGAAAATAGTTCTGAAATTTTAAGAAGAGCCGCAGAAACACTACAAATTTTGGAAAAACAAAAAGAAATTTTCGGCGAATTATTAGATAATTTAAATGCTCTTGAATTAAAACGAGTTGTTTCAATTAATGACGTTAGTTTAGTTTTGCAGAGAGCCGAAATTGTCAAAAGAATTTCTGAAATGGTCAAAAGATATTTGATTGAATTAGGTCAAGAAGGAGTTATTGTTAATATGAGATTGAAAGAACTGATTGGAAATGTTCCAAGAGAACAAGAATTAATTTTGAAAGATTATTTTGGTTCAAATCATACCTATAGTTTGCAAATTTTAGAAGGAATGGATTTTGATTTTCTTTTAGAGCCCATGAATATTACCAGAATGTTATTTGAAGAATTACATGATAGATATGTTTCTCCAAAAGGAACAAGAATTTTATCTAAAACCAATTTACTTGAAAGATATGTCGAATCTCTTGTAGCAAATTTTGAAACCTTAGATAAAATATTAGTTGCTAAAGATAAAGATTTATTAAAGTTTTTAGATACAGAAGCAATGATTGCATTTTTCAGAGAAGAAATTTATAATCTCAAAGAAAAAGTAAGTTTAGGAAAGAAGATTTAATTTCAAAATACTTTTATAGTTTGAATTTCTTTTAAAATTTATGTTAACTAAAAAACAAATTAAGGAAATCCGAGGTTTTCTTGAAAATTCGCAAAATCCTCTTTTCTTTTTTGATAATGATCAAGATGGGTTGTGTTCTTTTTTAATTTTACGACGATATCTTGGGAGAGGAAAAGGTTTTCCAGTTAAAGCTACCCCCATGCCCATTGATTATTTCAGGAAGGTTAAGGAATTTGAACCAGATTGTGTTTTCTTTTTAGATCAACCAGAAGTTTCTGCAGAATTTTTTGAAGAAATACAAAAATTAAATATACCTGTGGTTATGATTGATCATCACGACATCGATAAGAAAAATATTCCAAAGTTTGTAAATTATTATAATCCTTTTTTTAATAGAAAAAAATCTTCAGAGCCAACAACTTTTCTTTGTTATAAAATTTTAGAAAATAAAAGAGACGAATGGTTAACCTTGGTTGGGTGTATTTCTGATAAGTTTGTTCCAACTTTTTATAAGAATTTTGTTAAAAATTATCCAGATTTATCGATAAAATCCACTCAAGCTTTTGAAATTTATTTTAATTCTTCTATTGGAAAAATAGCGCAAATTCTTGGTGCAGGTCTTAAGGATACTACAACAAATGTGATGTTAATGTTAAAGTTTCTAATTAATGTTAAAACCCCCTATGAAATCCTTGTTGAAAATAAAGAAAATTCTTCTTTTCATAATCGATTTAAAGAGATAAATAAAAAATATCTTGATTTACTTGAAAAAGCAAAGACCATTGATAGTAGTCAAAAAATAATTTATTTTAACTATTCTGGTGAAATGAGTATGAGCTCTGATTTATCCAATAGATTATCTTATTTATATCCAAATAAAATTATTATCGTGGCTTATGTGAAAGGTGGGGGAGTTAATATTTCTATGAGAGGAAAAAATATTAAAGAAAAAATTGTAAAGATAATTTCCAAGATTGATAATGCTTCTGGTGGAGGTCATAATGATGCAGTTGGGGCAAAAATGAATTTAAATTCTCTTGAATTTTTTATAAATGAAATTAGAAAAGAATTTGAAGAATAAATCACAACCAAAATTCTTAAAAAGAGGGGAATATTATACTTATTATGAAGAATTTACTAAGTTATGAAAAATGGAATAATTTTATCTGCTTAGTTAAGACTTCAATTATTAAACGAGCTTAATTTGATTCAATTTCTTTGATCTTGAATTGAATTAAGAGATAATTCTTAGTTAATTCGGATTTTAGATTTTGAATCTTTTAAAAAATGAAAAAAGAAAAAGAACAAATGGAAAAAGAGAAAGTAGAAGAAGAATTGGGTTATTTATTAGAAAGAACTTTTAGCATGGAAGATGAACTTAATTCTTTGATAAAATTTGAAGAATAAAAGATTATTTGTAAGTTTTATGAAGAATTCTAATATTCCAAACAAAGTTCTCCATATTTTATGTTTTTAAATATCGGATTAAATATCTTTCTAATTAGTTCATCATTTTTAGAGAATTTTTTGTATTCTATATTCTTTGCTTGATTAAGAAGATTCTCTAAAGGATTCTTCCCATTTTGATTTAATTCAGAGGAATAACTTTCAAATTCTTCCCTTATTCTATCTATATACCTCTTTTCATCCTTTCCCATATTTAGGGGTATTGCCCCATTTAATCCATACCTTGTTCTGTAAAAATGGCAATTATATACTCTAATCTTCCAATTTTCTTTATCAATTTTTTGGACTATCTCTTTTGTTTCTATTGATAATGAAAACAATTTTATTTTCTTTTTCTTTTTATTGACAATTTTTCTACTTAATCTTCTTATAGTAATATCCCCATATATTGAAAATCCAAAATCATTAGGATTTTCATTAAAGTAATGAAGATTAGAAATTCTTCCAGTATACACATCTTGACTATCATTTCCTAGGGGTGTTATTATCTCATTTTCATATCCTTCAGGTTCTTCACATTTTTCTTGTATGGTTTTCATCTTCTTTTTATTTCCGGGTATTTAATTAGAAAATCCCAACTAAGTTGTTTATTCTTTCTCTTTGTTATTGTTTTTCTTTCTATTTTCAGGTAATTTTAAAATTTTATATTTATAATAAACTTTGTTTTAATAATTAATCTTTTTAGCAAAATATTTATAAATTATTGCTACTTTTATAATGCATGGAATTGGATAAAAAAGATTTACAAATTTTAAGTATTCTGGATTGGAATGCTAGAATGCCTTTAACTCAAATAGCCAAGAAAATAAAACTTAACAAAGATGTTGTAAGATATAGAATTAAAAATTTGGAGGAAAGGAAAATTATTGAAGGATATTACACCTTAATCAATTTAACTAAATTAGGTTATCTAACTTTTAGGATTTATTTTGATTTTATTGATTTGACCAAAGAAACTGAAACAAAATTAATAGATTTTTTAAATAAAAAGTTTAATGCTGGAGATATTTTTTCAAGAGAGGGAGAATATCAATTGGGGATAATTGTGTGGGAAAAATCTATTTATGAATTTGAGAAAAAACTAAGAAAATTCAAAAATGAATTCGGAGATTATATTAAAAATTTAGAATTTACAATATTTACTGAATTTAATCATTATTCATTAAACGAATTTAATAAAAATTTTTTTGAAGCAATTTCTATCAAAGAAAATGAAGAAATGAAAATTAATGATTCTGATTTTAAAATTTTAAAAGAATTAGCAGAAAATTCAAAAATTAGTTCTGTTGATTTAAATGAAAAACTAAAAATTCCACAAACCACCATTATACATAGAATTAGAGATCTAGAGAAGAAAAAAATAATTCTTTCTTACCGAGCAAAAATAAATTTTTCAAAGCTTTGTTATGAAAATTTCTTTTTGGAAATCTTCACGCATAATAATAAAGATGTTTCAGAGATTGAAAAATATCTTAGAAGTCATAAAAATTGCACATATTCTGTTTTGGGAATTTTTGGGGCCGATATTGAAGCAGAATGTGAATTCAAATCAAAAAAGGATTTAGTTGTGTTTATAGAAGAATTAAAGATGCAGTTTAAATCTATAAGAAAAATTAAATATTGCTCTACTTTAAAATATTATAAAATAAAATATTTTCCCAATTAATAACTTCTTCCAATATAAACAATTTCTTTTGCAGGTTTTCCACAGATAATGCATCTTTCTTCTGGTTTTTCCTTTTTATTTGCTATTGTTCCTCGAACTTCTGCTCCAAATTCTTTTTCAATAATTCTCGCACAGGAATTTCCAGATTCTTCTACCGAACACCAATTTACTCTTGCTATTTTTTTATCATTTAATGTTTCTTTAATTTCTTTTTTGTTTGAACAATTTTTTATTTTATTTTGCATCATTTTATCTACTTTCGAAAAAATTCTTTTTTCATATTCTTCTAATGCAATTTTTAATTTTGAAATTTGTGTTAATTTTATTTTTTCTTTTTTTCCAGTATCTCTTGTAAAAATTGTAACCTCTTTATCAACTAATTCTTTTTCTCCAATTTCTATTCTTAGGGGAACTCCTTTCATTTCCCAAATGTGGTATTTTTCTCCTGGAGATTTTTCAGAATTATCTATTTCAGTGGTCAAATTCAATTTTTCTAAATCTTTTTTTATTTTTTCAGATTCTTTTAATATTTTCTCCTTGTTTTCTTTTGAATAGATAGGAACAATAATTATCTGAATAGGAGTTATTGAACTGGGTAAAATTAGCCCTTTATCGTCGCCATGCAGGGAAATTATCGATACTAAAATTCTTGACATTGCTGGGCCATAAGCTGTTGTCCAGAGATAATTCTCTTCGCCTTTTTCATTTTTGAATTTTGCATCAAATGCCTTTGAGAATTTTTGTCCCATTAGATGCGTTGAAGGCTGTTGAATCAATTTTCCGTCTGGCATAAAAACGTCAGAGCCAATTGTATATTCTGCTCCTGCAAATTTATCCCAAGAAGGTCTTTTGATGGGTAAAAATGGAATTCCAAATTTCTTGTGCATCACGTTCTCTGTTATTTGAATATCTTCTTGAACTTGTTCTTCTGCTTCCTGCTTTGTTGAAAACGCGTCGTGTGCTTCTATCCATAAAATTTCTCTAGTTCGGATTAAGGGTCTTGTTGATTTTGTATCTAATCTAAACACAGAACCTCTTTGATATAATTTCATAGGTAAATC
>Ga0172370_10005556_pt1 | contig 16236 bp, 18 predicted proteins | sample LakKiv5m_FD_114538 | JGI IMG/M metagenome (GOLD analysis project Ga0172370, IMG submission 114538) | Freshwater microbial communities from Kabuno Bay, South-Kivu, Congo - kab_022012_11.5m | ecosystem: Environmental > Aquatic > Freshwater > Lake | place: Democratic Republic of the Congo...
CCCCCCTTCGGTCTCGCATGGGATGTGCCCGGCCTCGGAAAAGGGTCGAGCACCGAACTCGGTTTCCGCATCGCTCAGAGCCTGTGCATGCAGGTCGGGGATGTGGTGTTCGTCGCCGGGCGGGATCGCTTCTACCGCGAGGTCCATCCGATGGCGGAAGCCGGCTTCTACGCCATCTTGGAGATCGGGCGCCTGTTTCCGGGCGTGGATCTTCCATGCGTCATCGCCTTCTGGACCGGCGCGCGCATCATCGATACCGATACGTCCCCTGTCCGCGAGTCCCTTCCCGACACAGGGAACCTGACAGAACATCTTGCCCGGCGCGTGCAGTCCGTCCGCGTGCGTCGCCATGGATTCCCCTACGCCCGCGTTTCAGATCGCGACGATCTGAAGCATCGCTGGTCCGTGGTCGGCACGGAGTACACGCGGCTGCTGGGCGAGCGCATCGGCGTACAGGAGCACACCGTCGAGCTTCGCGGGGGAAAGCTCTCCGTGCGCCCATCCGCCTTCACGAAGATCGCGCTGGCGGAAGCGCAAGGCGTACATCAGGTCCGCTGGCTCGAATCCTTCGACAAGCAGACCCCCGCCTATTTCGCAATCCAGACGAAGGAATGGGCGGCGGTCAAGGCACTGGAAGGCACCTGCGGTCTGACCATCGCCCCGCAGGCCCGCACATCCGTCGAGGCAGCCATCCTGCGCGGGGCACGTCAAGCAGTGCCGCTCTACGAAGTGGCACCCGCGCAGCGACTGGGATTCCTGACCGATTGCGACAAGATCGTCTGTGCCCGATCGGATGCGGAGCGTGGATTCGACAAGGGGCAGGAGTACGACATCTCCTGTTCCACCGCCGTACTCGCCTCGAAAGAACAACGCGAGAAACAGACGGTGGAAGGGCCGGTCGTGCAGGATGTGCTGGTCGAGCGAAAAGCCATGCGCATCCGCATCGGACAGCACCAGTTCACCGAGGGCTCCGACGATCTGGCCTATCTCATGGAGCACTTCGACGTACCCGATCCGGGCGAAATCGCCAGCCGCTTCCCGGCCGAAGTGAAGTATTGGGAGGGCATCCTCGGTCGGGTCGAACAGGAGATTCAGTCCCGCGTGCCCGGTTTCCGCTTCCGCACCTTCCAGGCAAAGGACATCGCACGGCTCCTGTTCAAGGGCGGTGGCATCCTCGGATGGGAGCAGGGACTTGGCAAGTGTGTCCATGGAGACACTCTGCTAGGTATCAACGATACCCTTCGCACAATGGAGGCTACTTGGGCCGAATACGCGGATCCTGCATCGGTTGTCTTGGATCGCGAAGGTGGCGAATGGGCATCCCCAAGATTGCCGCTTTTCGTGGCAGGACTTGATGCCGGTGGGATTGAGAAACACGATGTCTCACGGCTCTACCGCCAACACGTTCACGAGCGTCTGCGCCGAATCCTTCTGGACGACGGATCGGAAGTAATCACGACGAAGGTCCACAAGTTCTACGATGGCACAGCTTGGAGGAACAACATACAGGCAGGTGACATTCTGTGCGTGCCTTCACGTCTCCCACACGGATCGACTCCAGTAGACCTTGATCTCGTGCGCCTCCTTACATGGCAGGTGGCAGAAGGTTGTGAAACCGGGGAACCGGGGCAGTTCTCAATCACACAATACAACCGTGCTGTCCTTGATGCGTGGCGCGAGGACGCTCGAACCTTCGGGTATCGGGAGGGTGTAGAGTTCAACAACCTTCCACTGAGCGACGACCAGACAGAAATCCGCGGATTCAGTGTGCAGTGGATGCGCTGGTTGAAGAATCGGGATTACCGCTGGGGGCAAAAATCCGCAGGAAAGTCGCTTCCGGACTTCCTGATGCAAGGCAATTATTCCACGGCCCGCGAAATCCTGCGTGTCTACTTCGAAGCCGAGGGTTGCCCTCTTGCGTCCGGCATGATCGAGGTCTCAAGCGCGTCAAAGCTACTGATAGAGCAGATTCGCGTACTGCTTCGCAGGTTTGGTGTATGGTCGCGGATGAAACAGATTCACCGCCGACTGAACAGCGGAGAACGGCGGCGTTATTGGAAACTCACGTTCGGTGGGGCCGATGCCCGTATCTTCCGGGACAACATCGGATTTGCAGGGACCGAGAAACAGACTCTGCTGTCGAGATTCACCGCGAAGAAGGAAAACTCCAACTGGCGCGGTGTTCCGATTGAAGATGTGATCAAAACGGCGTCAAAGAAAACCGGCCTCGCGAGAAAAGCCCTCGGCTGGCGAGGTACGACTTTCCACGGAAATTATAGTCGTAACGGCCTGCAATTCGTCATCGACCGACTTCAGGCCATCCTTGACGGAAGCTATCTGCAGATGCTCCGCCTGAAACCCCGAAAGCCGTTTGACGGCAAGCGCGACGCACAAATTGCCCGTCTGATGGCGGCACCGACACAACCCATCCGGGACGCCTTGCAGGAAATAGTGCGGCGCTGTACGCAGGAGGTTCACTACGCGCATGTGAAGGAGATCGAATTCTTCGACTTCGATGGCTACGTCTACGATGTCGAGGTTCCCTGCCCACACAACTTTGTCGCAAATGGGATGCTTGCGCATAACACCGCAGGCGAGGGGATGTTCGTGCGGGCGCTGGAGCTTTCCGGCCGGCTGCCCGACGGATGCGCCTTGTTCGTCGTGCCGCAGGATCTGGCCCGGCAGACGCAGGAAGAGTTCCATCGCTTCTTCGGCAGAGACCTGTGGCTCGTCTCGCACTTGGGCTGCGCATCCGGCAAGGAGCGCAAACCGAAGGGCGAGCGGTACATCAGCGCCGTGCAACTTCGGGAGATGGTGCGCGCCCGCAGACGCGACCTGGCGATGCAGCGGCAGGGATTCTCTCTTGCCCCGCGCCCCCCGGTGTGGGCCGCCACTTGGTTCGAAGCGCTGGCGCGCACCGACCGGATGGACGAGATTCTGCCGGTCGAAACCGTGCGCCGGATGAAGATTGAAACAGCCCCTGCACAGCCGGAGCGGCGTGCAAACTGGTACTCGCACGAGATGCTCCCCGCGACACCCGCCGAGTACGAATGGCGTACCTTCACGAGTGCGGACATCTGCCCGTCCTGCGGTTCCTCCCGCGTTCAGGATGCACAGGCGGATCATGGTTGGAACGGCACGATCTGCCGTGCGGAGATTCCGGAGGATAAGCGCACGCCGAAGCACCGGATCTGCGGCTACGTCCATCGCAAGTTGTTGCGCAAGCCGGCCTACTCCATCCTGGCCGGCCTGTTCAAGGTCGTCGTGGTGGACGAGGGCACGAAGATCAAAGGCGACGATTCCCTTGCGAGCAAGGCAGTGCGAGCGCTGCGCGGGGAATACCGACTTCTCATGACCGGCACGCCGATGAAGAACTTTGTCGTGGATCTGTATTGGCTGCTCTGGTGGGCTCTCGGGGATGGTTCGCCACGATTCCCCTACAGCTACCGCGGGGGCCGGCAGCGGTTCACGGATGACTTCGCCGTGGTGGAGACCCGGTTGAACGAATGGGGGCACAAGGAACGCGGAGCACAGCCGAAGGTGCTGCCGGAGGTGTCGAATCTCCTGCGGCTCTGGAAGATGCTGTGCAGCTCGCTCGTGCGCCGGCGGATGGACGACGTGGGCTGCGTCGTGTCGCATGAGGGCGACTGGACGTGCCCCGCGTGCAAGGCGTCCAACCGGGCGGAGGTGCAGGGGCAGGCAGGATGGAGCAAACCGGATCGGTTGACGTGCCCCTACTGCGATACCGTGTGGGATTCGCTGGCCCCGCTCACCTACATCCCGGTGTCCGTGCCTTGGGGTGCTGCACAGAGGATGTTCTACTCGAAGTGGCTGGACAAGCAGAACTTCGCCCGGCACTTCCTGGCGAAACACCCGAGCAGCCCGCTGGCGGAGCATCCGGACGTGATTCCGATTCTCGCTGCGTCGCTGGGACAACTCGCGAAGCTCGAATACGCGACGACCGACCCGATGGGCGACCCCGATCCGGACTACCGGGACAGCGTGGCGGGCCTGTCGCGCTGGACTCCGAATCGGCTGAAGGTGCTGCAACTGGCGGTCGAGCACGCCCGCGCCGGGGAGAAGGTGCTCGTGGGCTCATCGCTTGTCGCTCCCGGCCCATGGATTGCGGAGCGGCTGTGCGAGCGGAACGTGCGCGCCGTCCACATCTGCGAGGAGGATGCAGAGGGCTGCGTCACGACGAAAGCCCCCGCAAAGCGGGCCGATGCAGTGGCCGACTTCCGGCAGGGGCGGGCCGACGTGCTGTGCGTCGGGGTGAATGCGATGTGCCTAGGGCACAACCTCGACGTGGCTTCCGTGGTCATCGTGGATGGCCTGCCCTGGGATTTCGCCACTTGGGATCAGTTCGTGAAACGCGCCCGCCGCCTGACATCGAAGAGGCCCGTGAAGGTCTATGTCATGTTGCCTGCCGATTCGCTGGCGACGAAGAAGTGGTCGCTGCTGAAAGACAAGACGGCATCCGCGGATCTGGCGCTGGACGGCCGACTTGCCCGGCAGGATGAGCGGCCCGTGGATCGGGCGGCCGTGCTGCGCGAACTTCAGGATCGAGGCGTGCGCTTCGACGGGACCGAAGTGCCTGAAGCGCAAGTGCAGCGGATGTGGGCGGATGCCCTGGCAACGGAAAGGCCCGTGTTGCCGGTGCCTGTAGCCTCGCATCGGATGTCCGTGGTGGACGCGCAAGGGCGCACGTCGTACTGGCCCGCGCCCGCAACGTCCCCCGCGCAGGCCCCCGCGCAGGCCCCCGCAAGCCCCGCAAACGGCCATGCAAACGCCGCGGACGCCCGGAACGGGCAAGCACCCCGTGTCTGCATACGAAGAGGAAAGGCGCGTGTTTACGGCGAACGAGAGGGCGACGTTTACGTTTGCACGGGCACACGCGGCAGGATGTCCGTGCTCTATCCTCCGGGCAGGGAAGGCGACCCGGAATCGGCCGTGCTCGTCGAAACGAAGGATGTAGCCTCCGCACGGGACATCGGACTTCTCTTCGCTGTCTAGGAGAAAGAGATGGAAATCGAAACGGTACTGGACTCGGAGCTTCTTGCCGTCGCGCGTGCGGAGTACCGCAAGCGACGGGAGATGGGTTGCAGCATGCACGTCGCCCACACCAGGGCGATGCAAAAGGTGTCCTGCGTTGCGGGCAGGGCACACAAGGAAATCGGTTCCGGATGGGACTATGCAACTGCCGTGCAGAACGAAGTCGATCCGGAATGAGCGGCGCCCGCGGCATGATGCACACGCGCGTACCGCGGCCGAACACAGAGCCGCTAACAAGTGGACCGCTTGCCCGACGGAACCCGCGTCGTCGTGCTGTGGGAAGGGATGCACGACCCGTGGCTGTATGTCGTGCGCGTGGATCGCTGGGGTGTGCGGCATGCCCATCGACTGACGGACGGAGCACAGGTGTCCAGCCTGACGCGGTGCGGAAACTACCCGAAGGACCGCGTCTGGAGAGCGCCATGACGGACGATTGCTGGTCGGTCGTAATCGTGGAGGGCAGACTGGCCTACTCGCCAGGCCTGTGGATGCGCCTCTCCTACGAAGCTTCGGCGCAGTCGCAGGTGCGTGCGCTCGCCCGCATCGGCGTACAGGCTGCCGTGGTTCACGCGGATTTGCTCGGCATGCCGACGAACGAAACGGTCGCGATCGCCCGTGCGACGAAGGAACCGCGATGACCCCGACCGCCCCGGCGCAAATCGTCGTCCTCACGCGGGAAGGAGATACCCTCCACGTTACAGGCAGATTCGGCAGTGGAGGTCGAATCGTCCACGTCTTCCGTCTGTCGGATGGCCTAGATTGCGGTTGGGTGGACACGGGACGCTGCACCGTCATCGACCTTGCCAGGCGCGGCGTCAGGGGGTACCGAGAGAAACTGCAAAATCCGCACAGGGCGCTTGCAGAGAAAGTCGCGAAGGATATGGAGGATTCGCAGGAATGAAGATTCGAATCACACGCGACGATGGCAGTGAGATTTCCGGCGGCATGCTGTCCATCCCCCTGTTTCTTGGGAACATCGTTGTTGTCGCGCACGATTTCTCCGACGACGATCTGTGCATGATTTCAGATTATCTCCACGGGCAGCTTCATTCCAACAGTGTCGTCATTCGTTCTTGCTATCCGACACAGCGGAAACCAAGCTTCCCAATCCGTGACATCCGCGCACTCACCTACAACGAGCTTTCCGCATTTCACCGAGCCGTCCACGCACACATGCGCGATCCGTCGGCAGAGTGTCAGCATAAGGCAGAACAAGAACGTGCCGCGTGCATTTCATCGGAGGCACACCAAAAACATCGGCGGAACTGGCTCAAGAAACATCCATTAACTCTGATGAACGGCGCGAACATTATCCGCCTCGCAGCAAAGACCGGTTGCGACCCGAAAACCGTGCGATTCGTTTATCGCGGAGGACGAACACGACCAGCAACACGTCGAAAGATTGTAAGGGCAGCACACAAGCTTGGCTTGGTACAACCACCGCCAGAGGAATAGATGCGGATCCAATTGGGCCACGCCTACGCGAAACTGGTCGAGGCCACCGAGGATGAGAAAGAGTGGTTGTGGGGGTATCTCTCCTACGAGGATCCTTCTGCCTACTTCAAGACCGGACAGAGTAGCCGACGCTCGCTGTTGGACGACAACGGTGCGTTTCCGGCCGGATTCCTTGCATCCGTCTGGCGGGAGCGCAAGACGCCGGAGAACATTCTGGCCGGGGGACCGTGCTTCGCCGTCGCTGTAGAAGATCGCAGATACCGCCCGTGCGAACCCGACTGGACTGCCGACATCGAATGGATCCGGCATCATCCCGCCGTGGATGGCCCGATCACCTATCTGGAGGATGCGCTTCGGGCCGCCGTTGCGCGTACCCGCGGCATTGTCCAGTCACCGACAGGCAGCGGGAAGAGTCATCTTCTTGCAGCTCTGACGAAGGTACTCCCCTGTCGCTGGCTCTTGCTGACACCCTCGGACGATCTCGTGAATCAGACAGCCGGAGTGCTGGAAAAGTTCGCGGGGGAGGAACCGGGACGTTGCGGCGGCGGACGATGGGACATCTCCCGTCGCGTGACTCTCTCGACCTTCCAGACGTTCTATCGAAAGCTCCGGATGCGCTCCCCCGACATGCTGGATTTCCTGAAGGAGATTCACGGGGTCGCCGTCGACGAAGCCCACCAGATCCCCGCGGAAACCTACTTCCAATCCGTGATGGCCTGCCGACGGGCCTATTGGAGATTCGGTGTCAGCGCCACCCCGCTGGATCGCACGGACATGAAGTCCCTTCTGGCCATCGGAGCGACCGGAGAGGTCGTCTACCGAATCAAGGCGATGGATCTTGTACGCCTGGGGGTCCTGTCGGAGCCGGACATCCGGATTGTGCCTGTCCAGCAAGCCAAGAGTCAGGAATGGGAATGGCGCGACGTGCATCGCGAGATGATCGTCCAGGGGGAACGACGCAACGCGACACTCGTGAACATCGCGGATGTGTGCGAGAAGCCAGCGTGGCTCTTCGTCACGAGCATCGACCACGGAAAGGACATCGAAAGGCGGCTGCGTCGCAAGGGCATCCCGTGCGATTTCGTGTGGGGCGCGCACTTCTCCGAGCAGCGGCAGCGCAAGATCCGCGACCAGCGCAGAGGAGCGACGGATGTGTTGGTGTGCAGTTCAGTCTTTGCTACCGGGATAGATTATCCCGAGCTTGCCTGCGTCATCAACGGCGCCGGAGGCAGCAGCGTCATCGCGGCGCTTCAACGTCTCGGCCGGGGGAGCCGCACGCATCGGGCGAGCGGCAAGACGAAGTTCCAAGTGTGGGACATCCGCGACATCGGGCACCGCTGGGTCGAGCGTCACAGCGAGAAACGAATCCGTGCTTACAAGTCCGAGGGCTACACGGTGACCGAACATCCGGAATTCGCGGCCCCCGTTCCCGACGGGGTCGTGCTCCCGGCCGAGTCGGACGCGGCTGCCGCACGCCGCGAGAAGAAAGAGGAGGCGGACATCCTGGAGGAGATGACCGGCCTCAGGACGCTGAGACGAAGATAGCTCGGATCGACGCAACAACAACAGCCGGACGGGAATCCGGCGGCAGGAGGAATGCGATGTCGAGCGAGTACACGGTGCGCATCGGAGCGCAACCCCGGACCAAACTTGCCCGTCCGAAGAAGGACATCTACGCGCTTCCGTTCAGGGCGGAGGCGGACGATGGAAGGGTGCTTCTGCACGCCGGTACGGAGCCTGTGCGCTGCGGAGATTGCCCCGCAGGACGCTTGCAATGGGCGGAGGCAGGATACTCGCCGTGGCACCGGATCTGCGACGTGTGCGGATCACACTGGGATCTGCACCCGGTGACATGGGGGCCGGGCCGTGCCGGGAAGAATCCGGTGCTGGCAGCCGAACCCCCGTCGCAGTACGCCGTCGACCTGTGCAGGGCCCTGATGCTGGAGGAAGGCTGGGACGACGACGCCATCGCAGCGGAAATCGCTCGGCTCAGAGAGGCGCATCCGCACGTTCTCTCCGACCCGAAGACCCCGGTGCGTTGGGTGGACGGCAAAGGACTCGTCCTGCTCGATCCAACGGAACCGCTGGCAGATTCAGGCAGAACCTGGGGCGATCTGCTGGCGTGTATCCGGCACCGGCACTGGCGAGAGGCAGCCGAACCGCAGAACGTGGAGCAGTACGGTGGGATGATCGTTGTGCCTTGCGCATGGGTGCGCCGGGCGAGGTTCTACCCATGAGCGAGATCACGGCAAGGATGGCGGAAAGCAATCGAGGCATCATCCTCTGTCCGCTGTGCGGACACGAAGCACACCGCTCGGAGAAGATCGCGGTCGCGGGGAACACGGCGATCCGCGTGTGCTCCGCATGCGCCGACATCGTGCTGAAGCTGGAAGAGATCCGTTCCCGACTGCACGGAACGAACTGAAGGAGGTACAGCCATGGCATCTATCCCCATCGCCCGCATCGCCGAGCAGCGCATACGGCTCGTGCTGACCGATGAGCACGCCTCGTCCAGCTACGGGAGGTTCGTGGTGGCAGTCCAGCACGTCTATCGCGGCGAATGCGACCTCGGTGCAGCCTACGGTGAAACCGATTCCGTACCCGAGGCCGGTGGGATGTGGGCGGGAACCCTCGTGCAAGACTGGGTGGCGGGGCGCGCGGAACCTGTCGGCCTGCGGTGGTATAGCCAACCGGCCTCCGAGCGGCGGGCCGCTGCAAAGCGATTCCTGACTCTGCCAGAGGCGTGCTGTACATCATGCTCCGCCGGGCACCACGAGGAACCGCCCTGCGAAGTTCCCTGCGACTGTCTGTGCCACGCAATCCGGCATCCCGCGCCACCGGCCACGCGCACCGGCCCCTATGCCCCGTTCGGGGAGAACGGCAGCGAAGGGGATCGTCCATGGGAACGTGATCCCGACTGGCGAGAAAGATGATGCTCCCATGAAGAAGTGGTGGCAGCACAAGGCTGCACACGAACCCCCGCCCGAACCTCCCGACGGACCGCGGCAGATCGGCACGCGGGAGGAGATCATAGGAGGGCAGCGCGTCACGGTGCGGATCTTCGCGACGGGGCGCACGCCCGCACGGCAGGAGATGCGCTGCGGCACAGGCGCCTTCGGAACGGATGGACACGTCCGGCGCAAGTACCGCCCAGGCTGAAAAGGGTATCGCCCTCGTAAGGGGCGCGCGGGGCGGATCGGGGCACCTCGCGGAATCGTTGGGGAATTTCCCAACGAGCCGCATACCTTGGGCACAGTGGAATGCGGCAGGACTTGACATAATCCAGACGGCCTGCGGAAGGACATGCATATGCAGAAGCGTACCCGTGTCGTGATCTACATCCGCGTAAGCACGGACAAACAGGCGGACTTCGGAATCGGACTCGACGTACAACGGGAGCGCTGTCTCGGATACGCGAAGCTCTACGACCTGTCCGTCGTTTCGGTCGTGGAGGATCCCGGCGCATCGGCCAAGACGCTGGATCGTTCGGGGTTGAAGCACGCTCTTGACATGCTCCGCAAAGGCGAGGCAGATGCCATCCTCGTGGCCAAGCTGGACAGGCTCACGCGCAGCGTCGTGAACCTCGGGGAACTTGTGGAGGAGTACTTCACGGAGGGCCGATGGAACCTGCTCTCCGTGGGTGAGCAGATCGACACGCGCACCGCCACCGGACGGCTGGTCCTGAACATCCTCGCCTCCGTGAGCCAGTGGGAGCGGGAAGCCATCGGGGAGCGAACGGCCGCTGCGATGCGGCACAAGGCGTCGCTGGGCGAGTACACCGGGGGCGAAGTGCCCTACGGATTCCGCCTTGGTCCGGAGGAGTCGGTTGGCCGGGATCGGGAGGGCCGCGAACGGGTCATCCGCAGGCTCGTGAAGGATGATCACGAGGCGCTGGTGGTCGAGCTGGTGCAGGCGCTGCACGAGAACGGGGAGAGCCTGCACGGCATCGCCCGGGCGCTCGGGGCGCGGGGCGCCCGCGCCCGTTCGGGGCGCTCGTTCGGGGCGGAACAAATCAAGCGAATGCTTCAGCTCCCCAACCCAGCGGAATCGTTGACGGTTTCCGCTGCCTGACGTTCGGGGTTGACGGGGCGTGCCGGAAAGAGGCAACCTGTGCCCGCTGTTGCACAGTCTCCCGAGGCAGCCGGGAGCTACCGTGCTGGGTGGAACGAAATCACCCGAGACGTAGTGAGTAGGCACCTCCGAAGCAGCACGGGGTGCAGCGAAGGGAAACGTCGGGAGTCGGTTGTTGGCAGCCTACGCCACTACGTCCCGGCCAACCTGACGCTGCCACCCGCCGCTGCCCCCCGTGGTGCTCCGGAGGCGTGTTCGTGCCCGTAATCCCTGCCCTCCCCGTCCCGCGTAGCTGGAAAGGGGCGCCGAAGCGGCGCTGGGGTGGCGTGCTCGGCCCCAAGAAGACCAGGGATCTCGCACAGAAGGACCACGACGATCTGTGCTGGGGGGCCATCAGTCGTCAGATCAAACTTCCCGATGGTTCCCCCTGGATCGGCGGGGACGAACTTCCGCTGACGCAGGATGTCGTGCGCCACATCGGCGTCGGTGCATTCCGGGTGTATGCGGGGCTGCTGTCGATCCGATCGCCGGGAGGGGCGTTCACACACGCCACGCGGGGGGGCATCGCCCAGGCCACGAGTTGCTGCAAACCGGAAAAGGGAGGCTACCCGGATCCGCCGGTCCCTGTGCATGCGGTCGAACGTGCCCTGCATCGATTGCGCGAAACGGGCCTCGTGCAGGATGTTGGCTGGACGCTGCTGGAGTGCAAGTGCCACAACCCCGCCTGCGAGTGGAACCTGCCGATCTTCGGCACACCGGGGATGCACATCCACGAGGTCTATCTGCGGCAGGTGCTGGGGCAGATATCTCCGACGGACGGCTTGGGCGGAAGAAGCATGTACCGCCTCCGGATTCCGTCCGGGGTGAAGGAGCGCATCATGGCCGCGATGCCGCACGGCGGGACCAGGCAAGGCGCCGGGCGCAAGCTTGGTCGGCCGAACCGCCCGGCGGAGGAGCGGGCAGAGGAGCGGTACGCCAAAGCGGCTGTCTTCGACGACATCGAATACATGGAGTCGAGCAACCAAGCGAGCGAATCCGACCTGACAACGCCCGGAGAGACAGCCGGGCAGCAGGAGGGGTTTCGGCTGGGATCGGACGCAGGGAATTTTTCAAGTCGCTGGACCGATCAGAGCTTTAGTATTTCTCCCCCCAGCAAGAGCTTTGCTCTTGCTTTTGGGGGGGGAGAAAAAGGCCGCAGCGCGGCGTGGACGCCCGAAGGTCGTCCGCCGCCGGCTGCGTCCAGTCCTTTGCAGGGGGCTGCCGCCCCCTGCACCCCCGCTTCGAGCAAGAGCCCGATTCCGCCCCCACCTACGCCCCCACTCTCGGACAAGCCTGGGGCGATTGGCGCAGGGAGCCCCCCCTCGGACAGCCCCACCAAGGCCCTTGCCGGCCACGTAGACGGGCTTTCTTTCGCCAGGCAAAGGACAGACGCCCCTCCCGGACAGATCGGAGATTCTGGCGCGTCTGCGGCCGCCGGGCAGAACACAAAACAAGCGCCCGCCGCGCCAAGCTGCTGGTCTGCGGCAGCCGTTACTCGCCCTCCCGCTGTCTTGCCTACATCGAACTCCACCGCTCCGGGGTGCGCGCCTGGCGCCGGATCACAGAGCACGGACCCGGCCGATGCTGGGTCTGCGAACACCGCCGCCGACCGGATGTCCGCTATCCGGAAGAGGGTCGCGGACTGGAACGAGAATGCGGCGGGGGCAGCCGGGAAGCAACGGGAAAATCCCTTGCTGGGCTGTCTCCGGCCGGGGGTCGGGGGGCGTCGGGGGGCGCACACACTTCTCGCGGTTCTGCCGGGAGGGGGCATGCCGCCCTTCCCCGGCACCACGGTTGTTCCTCCTGCGCACATTCCGCCGCCCCCGAAGCTTGATCCTGCCGCCGGGCCATCCGTCCTTGTGGCGACGCTCATGCGCGCCTACCGGCAGGCCATCCGGCACCACCATGGCAAAGAGTGCCACACGCTGCAGAGGGGCGATTTGCGCGGACGCCCGCAATACGCGCCGCTGCTCGCCGGGGCGCGTGCGCTCGTCGAGCACGACATACCGCCGCTCACTTGGGCCGTGTGGAGCCTTGCCATCTGGCACGGCTACCTCGGTCTGGAGCGCTGGCCGAAGCCTGAGTGGGTGTTCTCGGAGAAGCGCATCGGGAGGATGCACGGCTGGTATCGGGAAGACCATCCGGCAGGCGGAAGACTTGCCGGTCCGGTTGCGGCACATGTCGAGCTTGCCGGCCGCTGGCAGGAGATGCGCAACCTTGTAGGCTGCGGACTTTCCGTGGAAGCGGCCCGCAACGCGGTTCTTCCGGGTGATCTGTATGAGCGGCTCGTGGAGAAAGCACGACGCCAGACCGAAGCGCTTCAGATCAGGCTCCGCGGCGAGGTCGCCGCGGGCGCCTACGTGTGGTGAGAAAGGAGCATGGAAGATGCCGGATGCGATCCATCCCCCGTATCTGCATGTCGTCCCGTCGTCCGACGGAGGTTCGGCGCGCAAGTCCGTCACGCAGATGCCTTACCCGCTGGAGGTGGGATTCGAAGCTGCTCTTGTCGCCGCGCTGGTGCAACGGCCGGCGCTCTGGCGGCGCATCGGGGCGGAATTGGATCCCGCCTTTATGCCGACAGCTTCGGCCGGGCTTCTTCTGAAGGCTGCTGCGGATGTTGCGCGTGAGCGTCCCTCTGCAGCTCCGGATACTCTGCCAGTATTGCAGCGGATCCGGCTCTGGTCCGACGAGGGGAAGCTGGCTGTCGAGAAGTTGGATGCCGCAAAGTCGCTTCTGGACGGCGCGCTGGAGCACGGTCTGCCGGATGACGATGCGCTGTGCGGGGGGGTGGTGCCGATTCTGCGCCAGCGTCTGGAGCAGGCGGCCGTCATCGCCGGGACGATGGAGTTCGCCAAAGGCAAGGGAGGGGACATGGGCCGTGTGTCCGCTCTCATCGAGCGTGCGCGGCACATCGGGGAAGTGGACGACGGATTTGGCAACATGCTGCGGCCGGCGTCGTTCGACGCCATCCGTGCAATTTCGCTCGTCAGGAGGTTCGCCACGGGCATCCAGGAAGTGGATGTCGCGGCGAACGGAGGGCTCGTTCACGGGGGTCTCGGGATCATCGCCGGGTCTACGGGCGTCGGGAAGAGCCTTACCATCGATCAGATCATCGCGGAGGGCCTGCGGGGTGGCATGTTCTGCGGGCTCGTGACTCTGGAGCTGTCTCGCGAGGAGCACGAGGCCCGCATCATGGCGAACCTCTCCGGCTGTACCATCGACTCGATTCTGTCGGGCGAGGGTCCGGAGTACGAACGTGCCAGGGCGACGATGGAAGGCTTGTTCCCGCGGATGGGTTGGCTCACGACGATCTACATGGAGTCCGCCTCCGCCAGCGTCGTGAAGATCAAGGAGTGGGTGCGCCGGGAGTCGGAACGGGCGGGAACGCGCATGAATCTGCTGTGCATCGACTTTCTCAAAAAAGTGAAAAAGGTCGGAACGGAGAAGCTGCGGGACGACGAAGGGGGGGAGCGCACGGAGATGGTGTTCGACGCAATGCGCAACTTCGCCTACAAGGACGGCGAGGTGGACTTCATCTGGACGCCGGATCATGTGCGCAACCGCAATGCCCGCAAGAACAGGAAGCTCGACGTGGACGATGTGGCCGGTTCCAGCGAAAAGACCCGCACCGCCGACCTCGTTCTCGGGCTGGAGCACGCGGAGGACGATCAGCTTCAGTGGACGATCCTCAAGAACCGGCACGGGCCGTTCCCGCTGGTCGTCGGCAGTCTCCCTCACAACAAGGCATGCGGACGCATCGGTCCCGTGCAGAGATCGTGATGGTCCCCGAAGAGAGCGTGATGGGACGTTGCCACCGGAGTGGTTGCCGGCGAGAAGCTGAATGGGCTCCTCTGTTCGTTCTTCCCACGCAACCGGGGGGGCCGCTGCGGGCATGCCCTGCATCAGGCGGATATTGCACCCGGCATCGGTTGCTTTTGAGCAGAAATGCCGTGCTCAACGGGAAGGAATGGGCCTGTCTGCGCAGGTTTGGTTGGTACTGGGGCTGGTGGGGGAACATGCCGCATTCGATGCGCGCAAAGATCCGCATCGAGTGGTTGGATGCGGCGGGTCTCGTCGTCTACATGGACAATCTGGATCGGGAGGTGGACGCCCTGCGCTCCAAAGTCGAGAAGTACGCTCGACGAGGAGGTCTGCAGGTCGTGCAGGAGTGATGGGCGTGGCTGCTTTGTATGGGAAGCAGAAAGGTTGAATTCGTGGGCATCCAACCGCTCTTCATGCGCATCGTGCCCGCCGGCAGCGGGGGTCTGTTCGAGCGTTGCTGCGCCTGCGGGGCGTGGCCGACGCCGTCGGTGACGGTGTACGCGCCCGGGCACAAGCTCGTATCCGCGTGGTCCTTCTGTTCAGCGTGCGCTGGGATTCTGGAGGAGAGCGGCTTCCATCCGAGGGAGTTGCTCTTCGAGGAGGTACCGGCCGGAGACGAAATGAAATGCGTGCGTTCCTGGTGCGGGCGGAATCTCATGTGGGCGGCTATTCGTCTGGATCGTGCGGAGCGCCAGTTGGTCGAACGTGGCCGGGGCATCCTCGGGAATCTTCTCCGGAGGTGGCTGGTATGAGCGGCCTTGGCGTGCGCTGCCTTCAATCTGGATGTCGATTTGAGGCGGTCTGGCATCCGCTCTTCGTGCTGGATGTTCCGGGAAGAACGACACCGCTGACACAGCCGGCGCTCGGGAGCTATTGCTCGAAGCACCGGCTAGCTCTTCCCAAGAGCAAGGTACTCAATGACAAGGAATGGCATTTTCTGCGGACCTCGCTTGAAATTCCGAAGGACATGCGGGGCGTAATCCGAATCGGATGGATGGGCGCCGCCGGTCTCGTAGAGTGGTTCGATGCGCGGGATCGGAAATTCGCCTCCGCTCTGTCGAATATGCACGCGCGTATTCGGGAGGAACGCGGGCTGCATCTTGTGAAGGATGCGCCGTGAAACGAGTCGTGATCGAGAGCCCGCTTGGAGCCCCGATGCCGGAAGGTCGCGCCGGGAACATCGCCTATGCGCTGCGGTGCTGCCGCGATAGTTTGGCGCGCGGCGAGGCCCCGTATGCCTCGCACGTCTTTTTCGACCGGCCCGGGCTGCTGGACGATGCCCTGCCGGCGGAGCGCGAGGCCGGGATTCTGGCGGGGTTCGCGTGGGGCGAGGTGGCCGACCTCGTGGCGGTCTACTGCGACCGGGGAATCTCGTCGGGCATGCTGTGCGGCATCGAACGGGCACGGTCGGCGAGGCAGCCCGTCGCAGTCCGCTATTTGGATCATGAACGCTGCCGGTGGGCCTGCCCGCACGCGGATCGCTGCACGCAACCGGTCGGCCACGACGGCAGGCACAACTTCTGGCGGTGCGACTGCAACGCGCCGCTTGCGGAAGTATCATGAGCACCGAACCGAAAGGCGAATACCCCTGCGGCAAGTGCGACCGCGTCTTCACGCGGCTGCAGTCGCGAGGGCTGCACATGCGGGCGCATCGGAGGGAAAACGACGCGACGGCTCGCGACGCAGGTGGTGTTTCCAGCGATGGCGCCGGAGTCCAAGCCGCCGCTCGGTCTGTCTAGCCCCGTGCTGTTGCGCCTTGGCCGAATCGTCGTGCGTTGACAGCCAAGGGCGTGCGGC
>Ga0172370_10005558_pt1 | contig 16232 bp, 11 predicted proteins | sample LakKiv5m_FD_114538 | JGI IMG/M metagenome (GOLD analysis project Ga0172370, IMG submission 114538) | Freshwater microbial communities from Kabuno Bay, South-Kivu, Congo - kab_022012_11.5m | ecosystem: Environmental > Aquatic > Freshwater > Lake | place: Democratic Republic of the Congo...
CGATCTGATGGACCTGCGCGACCTGTCAGATCCGGACATCCTCTTCGCCGCGAAGGCAGCCCAGAGATGCCGCAGCCAGGCTCACAAAATCACCGGCCTCATTCGCTTCTCCGAACTGTCCAATGGACTCTGGTACGCCTCGATCCACCCCGAGTGCGACGTGCTTCCCCTCATCGGGGCACACTTTTCGCGCAGATTCCCCGATACGCGCTTTGTGATCCACGACCTGAAGCGATCGAGCGCCATACTGCACGAGGCCGGTGCGCCTTGGCGGATCGTGGAGGGCATATCGCTCCAAGGAGTCTCGAGCTCGCTCGACCTGCCCGCGAGCGAGCGGGAAAATGTCATCCGTGACCAATGGAAAACCTACTTCGAGCGCATCGCCATCGAGGCGCGCAAAAATCCCAGCCTCCAGCGGCAGTTCATGCCCAAGAAGTACTGGGACTCGCTTCCGGAGATGGATCCCCTGGCATGAGCGCCGCCGAGCGCTCGCTTTACCCTTCGCGCTTCCATCATTATTTTTAAAATATGAGATGTTGCATATATAATAGAATATCTCATTAAGGAGTTACGCTATGTTATTCACAGTTCCAGAATTATCATATGGCTTTGACGCGCTCGAACCGTACATCGATGCCGAAACCATGCGCATCCACCACGACAAGCACCACGGCGCCTATGTCGCCAACCTGAACAAGGCGATCGAGGGCACCGAGTACGCTTCATGGAGCATCGAGGATCTCGTGCGGAGATGGGCGAGCCTGCCCGAGAGCATCAGGGCGGCGGTGCGGAACAATGGAGGCGGGCATTACAACCACAGCCTCTTCTGGACGATGATCGGCCCTGGCGAGGGCGGCAAGCCGACAGGCTCGCTCGCGGCGGCGATCGACCGCGATCTTGGCGGCTTCGATGCGTTCAAGACGGCCTTCACCAAGGCGGCGATGGGACGTTTCGGGTCTGGCTGGGCCTGGCTCAGTCTCGGATCGGACAAGAAGCTCCTTATCGAATCGACACCGAACCAGGACAACCCGCTCGCTGAAGGGCGGACTCCCCTCCTCGGCGTCGATGTCTGGGAGCACGCGTATTATCTCAAGTATCAAAATCGCCGCGCGGACTACCTCGAGGCTTTCTACAACCTGATCAGCTGGAAGACCGTCGCGGCGCGCTACGAAAACGCGCTCGCGTGAGTTCGACTTAAAAAGAAGGGGCCAAGCGTTGAACTTGGCCCCTTTCGCACAATTTCAGTCCCGTTTCTGATAGTTGGGCGCTTCCTTGGTGATCACGATGCTGTGCGGGTGGCTCTCGGCGTAGGCCGCCGCGGTGATGCGCACCATGCGCGCCGCGCGGAGTTCCGCGAGCGTGCGGGCGCCCGCGTAGCCCATGCCCGAGCGGAGGCCGCCCAGCATCTGCGCGGCGTAATCGGAGAGCTTGCCGCGGTAGGGCACCATGCCCTCGACGCCTTCTGGAACGAGCTTGCCCTGCGACTGGCCTGAGCCATAGCGGTCGCGGCCGTAGCCCTGGAGGGCGCCCACCGATCCCATTCCCCTGTAACTCTTGAACTGACGACCCTCATAGAGCACCAGTTCTCCCGGCGCCTCTTCGAGGCCCGCGAAGAGACTGCCGAGCATGACGGTTTCGGCGCCCGCCGCGATGGCTTTGACGATGTCGCCGGAGTAGCGGATGCCGCCGTCCGCGATAACGGGAACGCCGTAGGGCTTGGCCGCCTGGGCGCACTCGTAGATGGCCGAGAGCTGAGGCATGCCGGCACCCGAGATGATGCGGGTGGTGCAGATGGAGCCAGCACCGACGCCGATCTTGACCGACGAGGCGCCAGCCTCGATGAGGGCGCGGGTGCCCTCGGCGGTGACGACGTTGCCCGCGATGACGGGGGTGTCCGGCGCGACTGCCTTGATGCGGCGGATCGCCTCGACGACTTTTTTCGAGTGGCCGTGGGCCGTGTCGATGACGAGCACATCGACGCCGCGCGTGAGGAGCAGCGAGACGCGCTCCTCGAGGTCGGCGCCGACACCCACCGCGGCTCCCGAGAGGAGCCTGCCGCGCGAGTCGACCGCGGCGCTTGGATACTCCTCTTTCTTGACGATGTCCTTGATAGTGATGAGCCCCTTGAGGCGGCCGTCGCGGTCCACGAGGGGAAGTTTTTCGATCTTGTGGCGGCGGAGGATGGCCTTGGCGTCTTCAACCGTGGTGCCCTCGGGGGCTGTGACGAGATTTTTCGAGGTCATGAAGTCGGAGACCGGCTTCGCCATGTCCTCCGGGCCGCAGAAGCGCCGGTCGCGGTTCGTGATGATGCCGACGAGCCGTCCGCTCTGGGGATCGACGATGGGGATGCCCGAGATGCGGTAGGTCTCCATGAGGTGCTCGGCGTCCGCGAGGGTCGCGGTTTCGGGGAGCCACACCGGGTCTGAGATCATGCCCGACTCGGAGCGTTTGACCTTGTAGACCTCAGCCGCCTGGGCTTCGGGCGACATGTTGCGGTGGATGATGCCGATGCCGCCGACGCGGGCGATCGCGATTCCCAGGCGGGAGTCTGTCACCGTATCCATCGCTGCGGAGAGAATGGGCGATTTCAGCTTAATTCCCGGCACGAGCTCGGCCGTGATGTCCACTTCGGAGGGGAGCACTTCGCTGTACCCCGGGACGATGAGCACGTCGTCGAAGGTGAGTCCCATGCCCTGTTCAATCAGTGTTTCAAAACCCATATGGTAACCTCTCAAATCATTGTGCTTTGATCAAGTGGGGGCGCGTCGTGGCATTGCGGGCGGCCGCGGCGCGGGGCGGGCGGTTGTGAAACCGGATAGGCGGCCCACTGTAGCGCGGCCTACACGCGGCATCGCGGTGCACTACCGCGGCGCGGGTTGCGGCGCCAGTCGGGTGGCCCGCACGCGGCGCCTCCGGCCGCCCCGCGCTCAGTGCCTAAAGTGCCGCACCCCAGTGTACACCACCGCGAGCCCGAGCCTGTCGGCCGCGGCGAGTACTTCCGCGTCCCGGATTGAACCGCCCGGGTGCACTACCGCGGTCACGCCGGCAGCCGCCGCGGCCTCCACGCCGTCAGGGAACGGAAAGTACGCGTCCGAGGCCATCACGGCGCCGTGGGCGCGCGCTCCGGCGCGCTCGGCGGCCTGACGCACGGCGTCGACCCTATTCGTCTGTCCGCCCCCGATGCCCACCGCCGCGCTTCCCGCCGCGAGCACGATCGCGTTCGATTTGACGTGCTGCACGAGCTTCCACGCGAAGCGCAGCGCTTCCATCTCTTCGGCGCTGGGCGCTCGGGCGCTTGCCACGCTCCACTCCGTTCCCACTGGGTCGCCGCGATCCGGTTCCTGCACCAAGAGGCCACCCGCCGCGCTCCTGAGCTCGCGTGTGGTCCGCGCGTAGATCGCAGGGTCAGCCTCGATGAGTCGCAGATTCTTCTTCGCCTTGAGGGCCTCGCGTGCAGCCTCGCCGATGGAGGGCGCGACCACGCATTCCAGGAAAAGCCGGGCAAGCGCGCCAGCTGTGTCGCCGTCCAAGGGCCGGTTGAGCGCCACGATTCCTCCGAAGGCCGACACAGGATCGCAGGCGAGGGCCGCGTCGTAGGCGGCGCGTTGAGTGTCTGCCTCGGCGGCGCCGCAGGGCGAGAGGTGTTTGACGATGACCACAGCCGGCCTCTCGAAGGAAAGCACCGCGCGCCAGGCCGCGTCGAGGTCGAGAATGTTGTTGTACGAGAGCTCTTTGCCGCCGAGAACTCGGCCTCCCAGAGGGCCGGGTTCACCCGGAGGCAGCACGAAGAGCGCCTTCTGGTGGGGGTTTTCGCCGTAGCGCAGCGAGCGCTCCACGGTCCCCTGGAAGCTGAGGGGGCTGCCGGGCGCGGCGGCGAAATTCGACGAGTCGGCCGGAAAAGGCGCGGCCAAACCTGGCGCGGCGGTTGGTAGTTCCGGCGCAGTTTCCGCTGCCACTGCCCCACCGGCCCCAGCAAACCAGGCCGCGATGGCGGAGTCGTATGCGGCTGTATGCGCAAAGGCCTTGGCGGCGAGCGCGCGCCTCGTTTCTGGCTGGATGCCGCCGCGCTCGGCTTCGTCCGCGACCGCGCCGTAGTCTGAAGGCGCGCACAGCACGGCAACTCGCGCGTGGTTCTTCGACGCCGCGCGTATGAGAGCCACGCCGCCGATATCGATCTGCTCGATGATCTCAGCCTCGGCGCTGTCGGGCTGGGCGACAAGGTGGCTGGATGCGGCGTCCGTGCCAGCAAGCGAGCCGAACGTGGCCGCGCCACCCACATGAGATGCCCCACCCGATTTTCCGCGTGCGCCGCTCGCCGCCGCCACCTTCCGCACCGTCTCCTCGAAGGGATAGAGATTGACCACCACGAGGTCGATCGGCTCAAAGCCATGCGCGCGGAGCTCGTCGAGATCGGCGGGATCGGGCCGCGCGAGAATGCCCGCGTGAATCGCAGGGTGCAGCGTCTTGACCCTGCCGCCGAGGAGTTCAGGCGATTTCGTGTACTCGGCCACGTCGATCGGCTCTATCCCCGCGTCGCGCAGCGCATTCGCGCTGCCGCCAGAGGCGAGGAAGCGCCAGCCTTTTGCGGCGAGACGCGACGCGAAGGGCACGAGGTCTGTTTTGTCATAGACTGAAATCAGTGCGAGAGGCATATCAACACTCCTTTTCGAGCGAAACTTGCTGTGACGCGTCAGTGCGCGGCGCGGGCAGCCCGCCATTACGGCCAAGCTCGCGCGCGAACTCCACGACGAGGCGATGTTCCTCCGCGTGGACGTCCGCCTCAAACTCATCGAGCGACTCGCCGTGGCGCAGCGGAATTTCAGCAACCTTGAGCACGGGGCCCGAGTCCACCCCCTCATCCGGGACGAGGTGGAGCATCACGCCCGACACCGCGATTTCACCGCGGCCGAAGGCCTCGAAGGCCCGCTCGATCGCGCGGGTTCCAGGGAAAGTGCCAGGCAGCGCAGGGTGCAAGTTTATCACCTTCCCGTGGAATTGTCTGAGAAAGCCCTGGCCGAGGAGCCTCATCCATCCAAGCATAAAGACGAAATCCGGCCTGAACGCGGCGACGATCGACGCGAGGCGGGCGTCGAACCGAATTCGAGCCTCGGAACCCCGACGGGCGCCCTCCGGATAAGGCAGAATGTGCGAAGGAATACCGTGGCGGGTCGCTCTCGCGATTGCCCGCGCGCCAGGAACGTCGCTCACGAGCGCCAAAATCTTGAGCCCGCTGACCTCGCGTGACTCGATCGCGTCGATGAGGGCCTGAACGTTGCTGCCCTCGCCCGAAGCCATCACCACTACGCGCAGAGGCATCATGCGAAGACCACCTTTCCGCTCCCCAGTACGAGCGTGCCGATCTCGAAGGCGGGCTCGGGGAGGAGCGTCGCGAAGCGCTCGCGGTCCGCGGGGTCGATGATGGCGACCATTCCGATGCCGAGATTGAAGACGCGGCGCATTTCGTCAGCTTCGACATTCCCCCAGCGCTGGAGGAGCGCGAAGAGTGGCGGCATCTTCCAGCTCCCGATCCTGATCTCCGCGTCCATGTTCGAGGGCAGCACGCGCGGTAGGTTCTCGAGGAGGCCTCCCCCCGTGATGTGCGCGAGCCCCTTCACGATGCGCGGCTCCGATTCGAGGGCGCGCCGCAGCACCGGCAGGTAGGAGCGGTGCGGGCGCAGGAGCGCGACCGCGAGGCTCTCGCCGAGCTCAGGCTGGATGGCGTCGAGATCCTTGCCCGCGACAATGGCGCGCGCGAGCGAGTAACCATTCGTGTGGAGACCCGAGGAGGCGAGCCCGATGAGGATGTCTCCCTCAGCCATGTCCTGGCGCGGTAGGAGCCGGGAGCGCTCCGCGAGCCCGACGATGGTGCCCGCGATGTCCATCTCGCCCTCGCGGTAGGTGCCGGGCATCTCCGCGGTCTCGCCGCCGAGAAGCGCGCAGCCGGACGCCCTGCAGGCTTCCGCCATGCCGCCCACGATTTCGGCGACCTTCGCGGGGTCGAGCTTCGAGGCGGCGATGTAGTCCATGAAGAAGAGCGGCGTCGCGCCCTGCACGAGAATGTCGTCGATCGAGTGGTTCACCATGTCCTGGCCGAGCCCCGAAAGCCGATCGAGGGCGACGCCGAGGCTCGTCTTCGTGCCCACGCCGTCCGCCGAGGACACGAGGACCGGCGCGCGCATTTCCCTGAGGCGCGAGGCGTCGAACTGGCCGCCGAAAGCCCCGATGCCCGCGAGCACTTCCTCGCCGTAGGTCGATTGGACTGCCGCCTTCATGAGCTCGACCGCGCTGTTGCCCGCGTCGATGTTGACGCCGGCGCGCGCGTAGGCACTTCGCGAGGCATACTCACTTCGCGAGGCATACTCGCGTTGCGAGACATGCTCGCGTCGCGTGGAATCCTCGCTGACCGCGGGGTGGGTGGTTGGCGTCGCGTGTCCATTCAGCACGCCTTGCGCGGCGGGAGTGCCTAGAGGAGCCCGCGTGCCTTCCGCGGCGAGCGACGCGCGAAGGGCAAACTCGGTCCTTTCAGCCTGCGTCCCGATATCGCGCCTGAATTGCGCACCCTCGAACTCGATGTTTGCCACTCCGTCGTAGGCCGCCGCGAGAGCCTCGGCACGCGTCGAGCCCATCCCGACCACCGAGAGCACCCTCCCCCCGGCGCTCACGAGATTCCCGCCCTTGAGCCGGGTTCCCGCGTGGAGGAAGATCGCCCTCTCGGGGAGCGCGCCCAGCCTGATGACACGCCCTGTCGCGGAGTGGTCAGGGTAGCCCTCCGAGGCGAGGACGATACAGACCGCGTGGTCCTTCCTGAAACTCGGCAAAGCATCGTTGAGGCGACCGCGCGCGCAGGCGGCGAGGGTCGGCAGGAGGTCCGTCGCGAAGAGCGGGAGAATCGCCTGCGTTTCGGGGTCGCCGAAGCGCGCGTTGTATTCGAGCACCTTCGGTCCCGACGCCGTCAGCATGAGCCCAGCGTAGAGCGCGCCCACGAAGGGGCTCCCCTCCTTCGCCAGCCTCTTCAGCGCCGGCGCGATGACTTCGCGTGCGAGCGCCTCGGCTTCTTCCATCGAGCAGACCGGGGCGTACGCGCCCATGCCGCCAGTGTTCGGCCCCCGATCCCCGTCGGAGAGCCGCTTGTGATCCTGCGCGGCGGGCAGCACCGCGTAGCGCTCGCCATCGCAGAGCGCGATCAGCGAGAGTTCCTCGCCCTCGAGCCGCTCCTCGACCACGATCTCACCGCCGAGCGCCAAGAGGGCATCGATCGCGCGCGCGATCTCGTCCGGACCCTTGGGGAGAATGACGCCTTTACCAGCGGCGAGCCCCGAAGCTTTCACGACGACAGGCGCCACGAACTCACGTGCCCAGGCCTTTGCCCGTTCCGGGTCCGAGAAACTCTGCCAGCGCGCGGTCGGAATGCCAGCCCGATCCATGAACGCCTTCGAGAAGGCCTTCGAGCTCTCGATCCGCGCCGCGGCCGCCGACGGCCCAAAACATGCGATGCCCCGCGCGCGGAGGCTGTCGGCGAGACCCGCCGCGAGCGGCGCCTCAGGCCCGATCACCGCGAGGTCGGCGCGCATCTCCAGCGCGAGCGCGCAGAGACCGTCGATGTCGTCCAGCCTGACCGGCACCAGCTCCGCCACTTCCGCGATGCCAGCGTTGCCTGGCGCCACAATGAGCTTTTCGCACTCGGGGGAAGCGGCGATCGCCAGCGCGAGCGCGTGCTCCCTCGCTCCTGAACCCACAAGCAGAACTCTCATGCTTCCCCCCTTGGAATGCCTTCAAAACTCTCCTTGGAGAATCCGGAGTCGATAGGAATAGGATAGTCGCCATCGAAACAGGCCCTGCAGATTCCATCGACGCCGATCGCCCGCGTGAGGCCCTCGACGCTGAGGTAGGAGAGCGAATCCGCGCCGACCATGCGCGCGATTTCGTCGGGGCTCCTGCCCACGGCGATGAGGTCGCGCTCGCTGCCCATGTCGACGCCCATGTGGCAGGGGTGAAGGATGCGCGGGCTTGCGATCCTGAGGTGGATTTCGCGCGCGCCCGCCGCGCGGCAGAGCGCCACGATGGGGCCCGTCGTCGTTCCCCGCACGATCGAGTCGTCGACGAGCACGATGCGCGCGCCCTCGAGGGTCTCGCGCAGGGGGCTGAACTTGAGGGCCACGCCCTGGCGCCTCAGGGCTTTCGTGGGCTCGATGAAAGTGCGGCCGATGTAGCGGTTCTTGACGAGGCCCTCGCTGAAGGGAATGCCTGAGCGGTGCGCGTAGCCGATCGCGGCCGCGATGGATGAGTCGGGGACGGGGATGACGAGGTCCGCATCCGCCGGGGCCTCCTCGGCGAGGATTTCGCCGGTGCGGCGCCGCACGGCGTGGATGTTTTTACCGTTCCAGACGGAGTCGGGGCGCGAAAAGTAGACGTATTCGAAGCTGCAGGCGGCGTGCGGCGCCGCGATGCCCGCGGACACGCGCTCGACGAGGCCCTTCTCGGAGAAGTGGAGGATTTCGCCAGGCGCGATCTCCTCGTACTCGGCGCAGCCCATCACGCGCAGCGCGGAAGTTTCGGAGGCCACCGCCCAGCCGCCCGAGTCGGTCCGACCCCAGGCGAGGGGCCGGAATCCCCAGGGATCGCGCACGGCGTAAGCGCCCTCGCGGGTCAGGAGGACGAGCGAGTAGGCGCCGATCCAGGAGCGCATGGCCGCCGCGATGCGCGCGGTCCAGCTCGCGCCGGGTGTGCCCGCGAGCATCATCGCGAGAAGCTCCGAGTCGGAGCCGGTCATGAGCCCGAGGCCCTTGGCGAGGAGTTGCCGCCGCAGTTCGGGCGCGTTGGCGATGTTGCCGTTGTGGCCGAGGGCGAGGGGGCCGTACTGCGTATCGATAACGAAGGGCTGGGCGTTTCTGGCGCTTGAGCGGCCGGTGGTCGAGTAGCGCGTGTGGCCGATCGCGATGCTGCCGGTCAGCGGCGCGAGGTTCTGGTCTCTGAAGACCTGGGTGACGAGGCCGACGTCCTTGTGGAGGTGGATCGAGCCCGAGTCGAGGGTCGCGATGCCCGCCGACTCCTGCCCGCGGTGCTGGAGGGCGAAGAGGCCGAAAAACGCGAGGCGCGCTGCCTCCTCAGCCACCACCGCCACCACGCCGCAGGCTTCGCGGGCGCCTTCTGTGTCGATCATCGGCGGCGCCCCTCGTCTTCATCGATAAGGCGCGCAGCGTTGTGCTCCTGGAAGCGCCGGATGCGCTCCTTGAGACTCGGGTCGCCCAGGGCGAGAAGCTTCGCGGCGCAGAGTGCGGCGTTGCCCGGATCGAGCACGAGGGCAGGCGCCACGCCAGAGGGCATGCGGAGGCTGGACCAGAGGTCGTAGGCGCCCCACTGCTCCGAAGGCGGCGGGCAGGTGATGACGGGTGCCGTGGTGGCTGCGTCGACGAGGCCGGAGAGCGCGTTCGAGCGGCCCGCCGCCGCGATGTACACGGTCGGAAGTCCTTCGGCGTCGTACTCCGCGATGATGTCGAGGAGGCGCCTAGGCGTTTTGTGCGCGGACGCGATACGAGCAAGGTGCGCGATGCCAAAATCGTCGAGCGCATTCTCGATGAGCTCGACATGGGCCCGGTCCGCGGGCGAGCCTGCAAAGATGATGACTCTTCCGCTCATGATTTTGCTCCTTCAGTGCGCGCCGCGCCGAGAGTCCGCGAGGCCTCCAGCGCCCGCAGGACGCGCGGCGCTGCGGGGTACGACGCCGGCACGAAGGGCAGGCCTGTCAACTTCTCGTAGAGTTCCTGGTAAAGAAGGCTCGTCTTGATCCAGACCGAATCGTCGAGCTTCGGAATCTCGCCGTCGCCCCGGTAACCGAGCTCGGCGTAGAAGAGGCGGACGAACTCCTTGTCCCTGCTCTCGGGCTCAAGCCCCGCCTCGAAGCGCTCGCCGTAGCTCGACGCGAGCCAGAATCGCGATGAATCGGGCGTATGCACTTCGTCGATCAGCATGAGCGAATCATCGGGCGTGAGCCCGAACTCGTACTTGGTGTCCACGAGAATGAGCCCGGCCTTGGCCGCGATATCGGTTCCGCGCGCGAAGAGCGCGAGGGCGGCTTCTTCGACCTGTTTCCAGAGTCTCGCCCCGACGTAGCCCTTCTCGACCACTTCGCGGGGTTCAAGGCGCTCGTCGTGGCCCGTGGGGCCGCCCTTGGTCGTCGGCGTGATGACCGGCGCGGGCAGTTTCTGGTTCTTGCGCAGGCCATCGGGAAAGGCCTGGCCGTAGATCGTCCTCTCGCCGAGCTCGTAGCGGCGCCATAGCGCCGTCGAGGTGACCCCGGTGATGTAGCCGCGCACGATCACTTCCACGGAGAGCGGTTCGGCTCCCCGCACCACAGCGCAGTTCGGGTCGGGGAGCGAGACGAGGTGGTTCGGCATGATGTCGGCGCAGGCGCGGAACCAGAAGGCCGAGAGCTCGTTCAGCACCTGCCCCTTGAAGGGCACGGCCGCGAGCACGCGGTCGAAGGCGGAAATCCTGTCGGTGGTGGCGAGAAAGCGCTGTCCGCCGGGCAGATTCCACCACTCGCGCACCTTGCCTTCGCCCTCTGCCTTTCCCGTGCTGTCGAAGGCGCGGGGAAGAAGTTCAGCGATCAATGCCTCAGAAACCATAGGACCTCCCTGAAACTGATGCTCGTTCCATTCGATCATTCTCCATTCACTATGCTCAAAGACAAAGGGCCGCGCATCTCGCGCAGCCCTCCTCCGTCGTTCACGTTTTCGCGTACCGCAGCCCATTCCTGAAGAGCTGCCTCGCTCCCTCGCCCTCGTGCCCTGGCATCGAGCTGGTCTCGTACTCGAAGACCGCGTTTTCGGGGTGCGGCATGAGGCCGAGCACATTCCCCTCGCGGTTGCAGATTCCCGCGATGTCCGCGATCGAGCCGTTGGGATTGAAGGGGTACCGGCCGTCCGCCCTCGTGTCTGTCTCGTCGCAGTAGCGCAGCGCGACGCAACCCTCGCTCGCGAGAAGCTCGCCCGCGCCCTCGAAGTCCGCGTCAAAGCGACCTTCGCCGTGCGCCACCGGGCAGTGGATGCGTTCGACGCCTCTCGTCCAGATCGAATTGGACCTGGGCGCTTCGAGGTTGACCCAGCGGCACTCGAAGCTCCCGCACGCATTGTGCGCGAGCGTAAAGTGGCGGCCAGCGGTCGTGAAGCCAGGCCCCGGCAGAATGCCCGCCTTCACGAGCACCTGAAAGCCGTTGCAGATACCGAGCACGGGCCGTCCTGTCTCGACAAAGCGCGCTACTTCATCGGCGAAAAATCGCGAGAGATCGAGCGCGAAGAGTTTGCCCGCGCCGAGCGCGTCGCCATAGGAGAATCCGCCCGGCACGATAAGCATGCCATAGTCCCGCAGCCCTGCGGGGTTGGCGCGCAGGCCGGAGAGGGGAAGGATCTCCGGTTCGCCCCCCGCCAACTCGATCGCGCGGGCAACATCGTAGTCGCGGTTGGTCCCGGGAGCCTTGAGTATGAGCGTTTTCATGGGAGCACCTCCTCGGCCGAACCCTTCCATGCGCTGAGCATTTCGCCGATCGAGAGGCTGAGGGCGGCTCCGCCCCGTACGCCCATTTCTGACGTCGCACCGCTTTCCTCGTGCCCATAGGCCACTTGCAGCCGCGTATCCGCTACCACTTCGCCGAGCCGGCGCGCGCACTTCGGATTGAAGCGCGCCGCGAATGCAAGCTCGCGACCGCGTGCCACCTCAACCGCGACACAGCCAGCCGTCTCGCTGAAAAGCCTGCTCTCCGAGAACTCGACGCGCGCCCCGAGCCGTCCGCCCATGCACATCTCCGCGAGCGCGACGCCAAGGCCGCCCTCCGACAGATCGTGAGCCGACACCACTTCGCCTGCGGCCATCGCCGCGTGCAATGCCCGGTAGACTTCGCGCGCACAATCTGAAACCGCGGGGACAGCCGTTGGAGCGCCGGCAGTTCCGTCCGCGTCAACAGGCGCGAAATCGCCCGCGAGCCAGAGCGAATTGCCCGGCGTTTTCAGGAATGAGGTTAGGGCGCGCCGCGCGTCGGGCACAAAGCCGAGCGCTGACACGAGAAGCGATGCCGGCACCGCGTGGCGTCTGCCATCAGGGCCGAGATATTCATTGTAAAAAGAATCCTTTCCGGAGATGATCGGCGTGCCGAAGGCGAGCGCCGCCTCCCGCAGCCCGCGCGCGCTCTCGAGGAGTGCCCACATCACGGAAGGATCATTGGGATCGCCCATGCAGAAATTGTCGAGAATCGCGACTCGAACGGGGTCGGCCCCCACCGCCACCGCGTTGCGCAGGGCCTCGTCGACGGCGACCCATGCGGCCCTGTAGGGGTCGCGCTCGCCATAGTCAGGCCGGAGTCCATTCGAAATCGCGATGCCCCATGTGCCGGGTGTCCCCTGCGGCACGAGCACTGCCGCGTCCGAGGGCGCATCGCCGCGCGGACCCGCGAAAGGCTTTACAGCTGTGCCACCCTGCACCTCGTGGTCGTAGCGGCGCACGACGCGTTCGCGCGAGCAGACCGCCTGATCCGCGAGGAGCTTCAAGAGGCGAGCGGCTGGCGACTCAGCGCTTGGCGAGGCGTCATGCGGCCCGCCAGTGTCGGCAAGCCCTGAATTGGCAGCACCTCGCCCGATCTCCTGTCCGCTCACCGCACCCGGCCGCTCCGCGACAAGGCGCTTTCTCGGCAAGCCCTTGTGCACGAACTCCATCGGAAGCTCCAGCACAAGCTCACCGTTCATTCGCAGCACCAGCGCGCCACCATCGCCGAATGCGCCGATATCCCAATACTCCGATTCGAATCGAGCGCAGAGGGCCGCGAACTCCTCGAGCCGCCCAGCCGGCACCGCCAGCACCATGCGCTCCTGCGCCTCCGAGAGCCAGAGCTCCCAGGGCGCAAGACCGGGGTACTTCGTGCCGATGCCTGCAAGTTCAATCTCCGCGCCGAGCACCGAGGCCATCTCGCCCACCGCCGAGGAGAGCCCGCCCGCCCCGCAGTCGGTCACCGCGTCGTAGATGCCCGCGTCGCGCGCCGCGAGGAGCACGTCGAGCGCGCGCTTCTGCACGATCGGGTCGCCGATCTGGACGGAGGCCCCCGCGACATCGCCCGTCGTGCCATCCATCTTCATCGAGGAGAAGGTCGCGCCGCGTATGCCGTCGCGGCCGGTGCGTCCGCCCAGTACGATCACGCGGTCGCCCGCGCGCGGCACATTGCGGTGCGCCCCCACGGGCGCCAGACCCACGCAGCCGCAGTACACAAGCGGATTCGCCGCGTACCCCGGATGGAAGTGCACGCCGCCGTTGACTGTCGGTATGCCCATCTTGTTGCCGTAATCCTCGACACCCGCCACTACACCGCGCGCGATGAGGCGCGGGTGCAGGCTGCCCTTCGGGAGTTCGCGCTCGTCCATGTCGGGAGGGCCGAAGCAGAGGACATCTGTCGCCGCGATCGGACGCGCCGATACGCCCATGATGTCGCGGATCACGCCGCCGACGCCCGTGTTGGCGCCACCGAAGGGCTCGACCGCCGAGGGGTGGTTGTGCGTCTCGACCTTGAAAGAGAGATCCCAGGCGTCGTCGAAATTGACGATGCCCGCGTTGTCCACAAAGGCTGAGCTCACCCAGGGGGCCGCGATCTCCTCGGTTGTTTTCTTTATATAAGTGTTGAAGATGCCGCGCACGACGGGCGGATAGGGCGAACCCTCGACCGACCGCACTTCGACGTCGGCCTTGAAGGTCTTGTGCACGCAGTGCTCACTCCAGGTCTGGGCGAGCATCTCGAGCTCGACGTCTGTCGCGGCGCGGTGTTTGCCCACGTCTGCTCGCCCGCGCGCCTTTTCGCCCTCCGCCGCGTACCATGCGCGGATCGCCTTCATTTCATTGAGATCGAGGGCGAGGCGCCGTTCGGCTGAGAGCGCCATGAGCGCCATGTCGTCCATGCCCGCGATGTCCCAGCGTTCCACCGCGCCTGGCTTCGCCGCCTCTTCCGGGAAGAGCGGCTCGATCTCGCCGAATTCCCAACGCTCGATCACTGGATTGGCGAAAAGCACCCTCGTGAGCTTCGCGAGCGCCGCCTCGTCGAGCCATTCAGCCTCAAGCTCCCAGCGCACGCCGGTCGCGGCCCGCCGCAATCCTTCTATGCCGAGTTCGCGCGCCGCGCGCAGCGTCTCGTGCGCGACCGGATCGGTCACCCCGGGCTTTCGGCATATCTCGACGATCCGGGGCACGGCGCGGCCGGAATGCGTCGCCGCAGCGCCTTCTGCCGCCGCCGGCTCTTTGGCCGCGCTCCCGCTTCCACCGCCGCGCCGCACTTCGCGCCACTCGAAGCGTTCCTCCACAGGGTCGGAAAAAAGAAAACGCCCGAGGAGGTCAAGCTCCTCGGGCGCCATTTGCCCTTCTGCAAAGTACAGCGCGATTTCATTCGCACTGCGCAGTACCCCCATCCCCAGCGTGCGCACATCCTCCTGCAACGCCTGGATGCGCGGACCTCCCGATCCTTTGGTTTTCACCTCGAATCGATACAGAATATCTCTGTTCGCCATGACACTAGATATCAGCGAAGCGCGGAGAGTGTCAAGACGGCAGCGCCCAGCTTTCTGCGGCGCCCTTCCGCAGCCCGAGCTGCTACAAAATGGACATTATCTCCATACCAACCATATAAATCCGGACGAGGCCAGCGTGGTCAGGATAGTGAAAGGACCCGCAAGCCTGAGCCATGCCCAGAACGTGACACTGGAACCTTGCTTCTCCGCCAAGCTTGTCGCCACAATGTTCGCTGAAGCCCCAAACGGAGTCAGATTCCCTCCAAGGCATGATCCTACGAGGAGGCCAAAGTAGAGAAGCTCTGGCTGCACCTGCAGAGCCTTCGCCAGACCCGCCACCACCGGGAGCATCGCCGCGATGTACGGCACATTGTCCACAAAACCCGAAATCAGCACGGAGATCGCGACAATCGCCACAAAGCCCGCCGCGAGATTGCTTCCGACCCAGCGTGCGAGGAGCCGCGCGAAGGATTCGAGCGCGCCAGACTCCGAGAGCGCCCCCACCACAATGAAAATGCCCACGAGAAAGCCGAGCGTGCCCCAGTCGAGGTGGGACACAAGCTCCCTCGCATCCTCGGGTTTCTTCTGTAAAAACGCGAGCCACGCGAGACCCGCGAGACCTAGGGCGAGCACGAGGATCCCGCTCGCGGGGTGGATTCCCCCGTGGCTCGAGAGCGCCGAGAACGCGGCAAGCCCCCCGATCATCGCGAGCAGCAGCAGCGAAGGCACCCACGACACGATCCGCTCAGGCGGCAGCGCGTGCGCATCCTTCCCACCAGATTTGAAGTAGAAGAAAAAGTAGAGCCCTCCGACGATCGCGCCAACCTGGATCGCGAAAAAAATCGAAGGTTTCCCCAACTTGAAAAAGAAATCGTTGAAGGAGTAGCCCGCGAAGTTCGCGAAAATCATCGACGGCGGATCGCCCACAAGCGTGGCGGTTCCCTGAAGATTGGCCATCACCGCGAGCCCTATCATCAGCGGCGCGAGGGGCTTTTTCCCCCGCTTCGCCATCTCGATCATGATCGGCGCGACTACGAGGACCGTTGCCACATTCTCGACAAAGGCCGAAACAAGCCCGGTGAGAAGCAGAATGATCGTGATCGCCACACCGACCGAGGGCGAGCGCTCCACGATGCGCTCCGCGATGAAAGCGGGCACGCGCGAGTAGATGAAAAGCTCCGCGAGTACAAGGCTTCCAAGGTAAATGAGGAGGATGTTCCAGTTGACGAGGCTTCCCAGCGCATGTCCGGGGCTCACCGCCCCTCCAAGCACGAGGACGGCGGCAGCCCCGAGGGCGATCCACATTTTTTTCGCGGGCAGCATGATGATCCCCGCGTACATGAGCAAAAGTACCACGGGCACAAATACGTTCACGGCATCCTCCTGGATTGGTGGTCTGTCGTGTTCTTCCGTGCGAAAAAAAGACCGCACGGCTCGAACACCGTGCGGTCTTGCTCAATCTCGTTGGATTCGCGGGAACCGGAGGCTGCGCCCCGTCTTGACGATTCCCGCATCCGCGCGTCAGCGCGGCAAGCTACTCCCCGCGGAAAGGAACATACTTCGCCGGCCGGCCTGTCGTCAAGCATAGATGCTGGCATGCATAGATATGACAAGTTTCTCTATGAAATTACATTCTCCCCTTGCAAAGCCCTCTTTCGGCGCGTTAATATACCAAAATTTTTCTCTGGGAGGTTTCCA
>Ga0172370_10005564_pt1 | contig 16224 bp, 16 predicted proteins | sample LakKiv5m_FD_114538 | JGI IMG/M metagenome (GOLD analysis project Ga0172370, IMG submission 114538) | Freshwater microbial communities from Kabuno Bay, South-Kivu, Congo - kab_022012_11.5m | ecosystem: Environmental > Aquatic > Freshwater > Lake | place: Democratic Republic of the Congo...
CACCTGCACGTGCGGGAATCAGCTCTTCCGCAATTCCTACAATGCCGTTGGCCCCTATGACAAGCACCTGCCGGTGAACGCCTACGTGCCTGGTTGTCCGCCCAAGCCCGAGGCGATGATCCTTGGAGTCGTGAAAGCGCTCGGGAAGCTATGAGAGACGCTGAGGCTGGCCTCAAGCAGTTGGTGCCAGAGGCAGAGGTGTACGAGCACAACCCGAAGCGGCTCTATATCAGGATTCCACGCGAACGGCTCACCGAGGCCGCGAAGTACCTGCACAAAGAACGGGGCATGCGGCTCTCGATCTGCACGGGGATTGACACGCGGGAGGGGTACGAGATCCTGTACCACTTCTCCGAAGACACCACGGGCACGATGTACACGTTGAAGGTCCTGGTTCCCAAGGACGACCCGAAGGTCGAGTCCCAGGCCACTTGGTTCCCGGCGACCGACTGGATCGAGCGCGAAATGCACGAACTTCTTGGCATTGAGTTCCCGGGGCATCCCAACTTGATACCACTGCTCACTTCCGACACCGACTGGGACAAAGGTAAGTTCCCCCTGCGGCGGGACTACGAGCGCAGAGGCGAGGCCCATGAGCAATAGGCGCATCGTCCCAATCGGCCCGTATCACCCGCTCCAGGAGGAGCCGGAGTTCTTCAAGCTCATCGTCGAGGGGGAGACCGTGGTCGACCTGGAGATAAACCTCGGGTACAACCACCGCGGGCACGAGTTCATATCGCCTGAGCTCACCTATGACCAGATTCCTTTTCTGGTCGAGCGCATCTGCGGCATTTGTTCCAACTCGCACCCGCTGGCCTGTGTACTGGCAGTGGAAGATTGCGCCGGGATCAAGCCACCGCCGCGGGCCGACTACATACGGTCGATCGTGCACGAGTTGGAGCGGATCCATTCCCACCTGCTCTGGGTGGGTCTGGCCGGCCACTTCATCGGCTATAACACGGTCTGGATGTGGGCGTGGCGGTACCGCGAGCACATCCTCGAGTTGTTCGAGATGATCACGGGCAACCGCAACCACTATGCCATGAACAAGCCGGGCGGCGTCAGGCGCGACATCAAGGCCGAGCAGATTCCTCAGATACTGGCGGTCATGGATGTCGTGGACAAGAAGGTGATGATGCTCACCAGGGCCGTGCTGGACGACCCGGTAATCAGGTCGCGACTCGAAGGGGTCGGCGTGCTGACGCGCGAGCAGGCGATAGCCTATTCGGTCACGGGCCCGACCGCGCGCCCCTCGGGTGTTGACATCGACGTCCGTCGGGACGACCCGCACTGCGCCTACGACAAGGTGCCGTGGAACGTCATCGTTCTGAACGAAGGTGACGTATTCGCGAAGGCCAAGGCGCGGCTGCTGGAGATATTCGAGTCGACGAAGATAATCCGCGCCTGTCTCAAAGACCTGCCGGAGGGCCCGATTGAGAGCCGAATTGACGAGGTACCGCCGGGCGAAGGCATCGGCCGGACCGAAGCACCGCGCGGCGAAGTGTTCCACTACATCCGGTCGGACGGCTCAAACCGACCCCTTCGGCACAAAATCCGCGCCCCCAGCTACATGAACATCGCCTCGAACGTGGTCGCGGTCAGGGGCGGATCGATCGCCGACGCTGCACTGACGCTGGCCGCGGTCGACCCGTGCTATTGCTGCACCGAGCGGATGGCAGCATTCGAGGACGGCAAGTTGAAGCTGACCGGCAAGGAGCTGCTCCGGCTATCCTGGCAGAAGACCGAGCAGGTCCGGGAGCGGATGCGGTGACGGTCACATTGGTCTGGTGTGCGGTGCTGATCCCGGCTGCTTTGGGCATCGTCTTGTTGTTGCTGCGGAACATCGCAACGAGCCTGAGATGGGGGATTGCGCTCGCTGCGTCCGCGCTGACGCTCGCGCTTGTCCTCTGGCTCCAAGCAATGGCGGGCGGAACGGTCCAGAACATCGGTACATCACCCGACATCCTTGCCCCATTCTTCCGTATCGACGGGGTCGGCCTCCTCCTCGCCCTGCTATTCGGCGCCATCTGGCTCCTCGTCATCCTATACTCCTTCGGCTACATGCGACACGCCGAGCATCAGGACGACTACTACGGCTACCTGCTGCTGATGCTCGGGACGATGATGGGGTTCTGCTTGTCCTGGAACGCGGTCGCCCTCTACATCTTCTGGGAACTCGCCGGAATCTGCACCTGGCGCCTCGTCGCGCATCGACGGACCGACTTGGAAATAACGACCGCGAACCGGACGCTGCTAATAACCTTCTCCGGCTCGGTCATCATGCTGGTTGGGTTCGCTATGGTATTCGCAGACCGAGGAACGTTCGACCTGTCGCCTGCCGCCGGTCCTGTCGCCCCGTGGAGCGCGATTCTCATCCTCGCCGGGATGGTTACCAAGTCCGCCAGCCTCCCGCTCTATGTCTGGTTGCCGGACGCGCACACGGCGGCACCCTCACCGGTAAGCGCTTTGCTCTCCGGTGTCGTCGCCAAGATCGGCCTGATTGCGTATCTCCGGCTATTCGTGCAGAGCCGCGTTCTGCTGCCTGAGTGGTGGACGTGGCTGGTCGGCGGACTGGGCGTGGGCGGCGCGCTGGTGGCCGCCGGCGTGGCGCTGCGTGAGAACGACATCAAACGCATCCTGGGATTCTCCACCGTGAGCCAGCTCGGGTATGTCTTTCTCGGGTTCGCGGTTGTGTCCGGCCTCGGCGCCGTGGCCGGCATCGTGTACCTGGTCGCCCATGCCCTTGCCAAGGCGGGGCTTTTCCTTGCCATGGGTCAGGTTGAGCACAGTACCGGAATCCGCGACCGGCGGGAGCTCAGTGGACTGGTTCGCGGCATGCCGGTTACTGCCACTGCGGTTGCGCTACTCATGCTGTCGATAATCGGCATACCGCCTCTACTGGGTTTCTTCGGTAAGTTCTACGTCGTGGTTGCAGCGGTCAGAGCCAACCTGGTGCTTGCCGCGGGTGCAATTCTTGCCGCCGTCCTCACACTACTCTACCTGTTACGGCTGTACCGTATCTTCCTTGGCGAACCGCGCGATCGAATGAACGGCAACGAGAGCTGGGCGATGACGACGCCGGTGGTCGTGCTGGCGGTGCTGACGACCGGACTGGGCATCGGCTTTCCGCTCTTCGTCAGGATGATTGAGCAGGGGCTGGGCTTGTGAGGTACTGCTGATGCATCCGCTGGTACTAATGCTGGCGCTGCCGGTGCTGGCCGGGTTGCTCGCGTACTTCTTCGGGAGGCTGCGAAACGAGTTCTGCTTCATCGGTGCGATCGGCACGCTGTACTACGCAATCCGGTTGTTCATACGTTCACGCGGCGACGTCATCGAGTATGTGTTCGCGCGGCTCGGGTCGCTGCCGCTCGCGCTCCGGCTCGACGCGATGTCCGGATTCATCCTGCTGTTCGCCGTGCTATTCTGCGTCCTGGTTGTCATCTTCTCCTTTCGCTACATGCGGGACCGGGACGGGACGCGTGGCTACTACCTCTATCTGTTGCTGGGGCTGGCATGCGCGAACGGAGTATTGCTGGCTGCCAACCTCGTGGTGCTGCTTTTCTTCTGGGGCTCGCTGCTTGCCATCGTCTACGGCCTGCTGCTGGTCGGTGGCAAGGGGCGGGAGCGGGTGGCGGCAAAGGCCCTCGTTGTGGTCGGATTGTCGGATTTCCTGATGTTGCTCGGTGTCGCGCTTCTGTTGAGCCGGGGAGGGTGGGTGAGCATGGCGCCGCCCGCGCCGCTCCCGCTTGCCGACCCCCTGACGATACTGGCGTTCCTGCTGGTTACGGCGGGAGCACTGGGCAAGGCCGGATCGATGCCGTTCCACACGTGGATACCGGCTGCAGGCGAGACGGCGCCGGCAACCGTCATGGCGTACATCCCTGCGTCGCTCGACAAACTGCTGGGTATCTACCTGCTGGTTCGGCTGTCCGTGTACATGTTCGACGTAGGGTCCAGCATGGCCGTTCGGAACATCCTTATGACAGTCGGTTCCGTCACTATTCTGGGTGCCGTACTGATGGCCTTGGTTCAGAAACGGATGATGAAGCTGCTTTCGTACTTTACCGTGTCGCAGGTTGGCTATATGATACTGGGTATCGGCACTGGGATACCGGTCGGAATTGCGGGCGGCTTGTTCCATATGCTTAACTGCTCGGTCTACAAGGCGGGTCTGTTCCTGTCGGCCGGATCGGTGGAGCACTGGAGCCGGACCGACGAAATCGACCGGCTGGGCGGCCTTGCCCGGCAGATGCCGCTGACTTTCATCTCTTTCCTGACGTGTGCCCTCGCCATGTCGGGGGTGCCTCCGCTTAGCGGCTTCGTGTCCAAGTGGATGGTCTACCAGGGGGTCATTGGCCTTGCCCGCGAAGGAAACCACTTGTTCCCGGCGTTCCTGGTTGCCGCGATGCTGGGCAGCGTGTTGACGCTAGCCGCAGCCGTCAAGCTGCTTCACGCAGTCTTCTTCGGTCAGCGGCCGGAACCGTTGGCGAGGCTGCGCGAGGTCGGCTTCGGCATGTGGCTGCCGCCGTTGCTGCTTGCGGCCATCTGTCTTGCTTTCGGGGTGTTTGCCTACCAACTGCCACTGGCGGGATTCGTCTACCCGAGTCTGCCGCTGCTTGTGGAGCCGATCGGTATCTGGCAACCGGTGCTGACCACGCTTCTGCTGCTTGCGTCGCTTGGGATCGGAGTCCTTGTCTACCTGTTGGGTAACGTTCGGAGAGTCACACCGGCCCGAACCTTCGTGGGCGGTGAAGGAATCGCGGAAAGCGAAGAAGGCAGGTTTGTCGGCACTGCCTTCTACTCGCCGGTGAAGCATCTGCCAATCCTCTCGGACTTGTTGAGGTTCGGTGAGCTTGGTGCGTTCGACATCTTCAATTGGGTCGGTGCGCTCGGCCGCGCTGCCGCATTCGTTGCCCGCAGGTTGGTCCACGACGTCATCGATGGTCTCGTGACTGCTCTCGGCAGATTGGTGAGGCGCATGGGCGTCGGCTTGTCGCGGCTCCAGAACGGCAGCCTTCCTCTCTACGTGGCCTGGGTTCTTATCGGCGCAGTGACGTTCCTGCTGGTGGTGGCGTTGAGGTGACACGTGACTGAGCTCTACGTCCTGCTCGCGGCGATGCTGATAGCTGCGCTGGTCGCGATCGAAATCAGGGATCTGCTGGCGGCTGCGGTCGCCTTGGGGATAGTCGGCTTCTCGGTGGCCATCATGTTCATCCTGCTGCAGGCGCCCGACCTCGCCATCGTCCAGATCGTCGTCGAGACGATGACGGTCGTCTTCTTTGCCGCCGTCATCCTGCGTACGACTAATGTCGATGGGACTTTGCCGGGTGGGTTCACACGATCGATGGTCTTCCCGGCCGCGATGTACGGTATCTTCGGTGTCCTTTTCCTGGTGGCGGTCGGCCGGGCATTGGGAGCCTTGCCGGCCTTCGGCAGTCCAACCATGCTGGTTGCAGGTCAGTACATCGCGCTCGGGCTGGAGCGAACTGGCGCCGCCAATGTCGTCGCGGCAATCATCCTCGACTTCCGCGGCTACGATACGCTGGGCGAGGCGACCGTGTTGTTCACGGCGGTGGTCGGAGTGCTGACGATTACCCGCCGGGCCGGACGCAAGGAACGGCTGGGCGGGGGGGAAAGTTAGCATGCGCGGCATGTCTCCCATTGTCCAGGTCATCGCGCGCCTGCTGGCCGGCATGCTCTTCCTGTTCGGCACCTACGTTGTCCTGCACGGCCACCTGACCCCCGGCGGAGGATTTGCGGGTGGCGTACTGATAGCTGCCGCTTTCATCCTGATGTCGTTAGCGTTCGGATCGGTCGAGCAGACCGAGCGCAATTCCTACACGCTCTCATCGGTCATCGAGAGCCTGGGTGGGGTGCTGTTCGTCAGTCTCGCGCTGGCTGGCTACGCAGCGGGAACGTTCTTCTTCCAGAACGCAGCAGTCTACGGGACCGGCACGCCACTCAAACTCATCAGCGGCGGCATCATCCTGCCGGCGAACATCGCCATCGGCATCAAAGTGGGGGCCGGTCTGTTTGCCATATTCCTGGCCCTGGGCGCCTCCCGGTTCGTAATGAAGGACTAGGGATGATCGCACTCTTCGCCTGCATGTTGTTGTTGCTCATCGGCCTCTACGCGGTCGTGACTAAGAGAAACATAATCCGTATCATCATCGGGTTCAGCCTGGTCGAGTACGCCGTCAACCTGTTCTTCGCGCTGGTGGGATTCAAGCGCAACGGAATTCCGCCCATCATCACGGAACTGGGTCAGTCGCGAAGCAATTTCGTAGACCCCGTACCGCAGGCCCTGGTCCTGACGGCGATTGTCATCGGTCTGGCTACCACCGCGTTGATGCTGGCACTGGCGATGCGGATTTACGAGAAGTACCGGACGTTCGACATCACGGAGATTAGAAGGTTGAAGGGTTAGGGCATGGATTCGAGTTTCATACCGCTCTTCGTGGTGGTCCCGATGGTGACAGCCTTCCTGATTCCGTTGTTCGCCAAGCTGTGGCAGCGGTCTTCGGCGCTGCTCGCGAACGCGGCAGGCGCCGTGCTGCTCGGTCTGTCCGTCTACGGTGCCGTCTACCTTTTCACTGACAGCCCGGCCTTGATTTACCGGATGGGAGGCTGGGCACCCACGCTGGGCATTACTCTGGTTTACGACCATCTGACCGCGCTGGTGGCGCTTGCGGTGAACGCAGTCGGTCTCGCCGCGCTGCTGTTCTCGGTGAGATATCTCGACCACTACACCGGGCACTGGAAATTCTTCTCCCTCTTCATGCTTGTGCTCGCCGGCCTGAACGGCGTCACCGTCACCGGTGATATGTTCAACCTGTTCGTGTTCATCGAGATCTCGGCCGTCTCATCCTACGCGCTGGTCGCGTTCGGCACTGACTTCGATGAACTCGAGGCCGGATTCAAGTACATGGTCATTGGTGAGATCGGCGGAACCGCGATACTGCTGGCCATTGCGTTACTCTATGCCAAGGCTTCGACTCTCAACATGGCAGTGGTATCGCAGGTGATGGCCGGGTTCGGCCGGACCCCGCTCTTCTGGTTCATCGTGGCCATGTTCCTGGTCGGGTTCGCGGTGAAGATGGCGATGGTGCCGTTTCACGCCTGGCTGCCCGACGCGCACCCGTCCGCGCCCGCGCCGGTGTCGGCGCTGCTTTCGGGCGTGTTCATCAAGGTGCTGGGCGTCTACGCGATGAGCCGGGTCATGTTCAACGTATTCGGCCTGTCGCGGGCGAACGCGCCGGCATTCTTCAACCTGCTGCTGGCCTTCGGTGTCCTGTCGATCGTGGCCGGCGGCCTGCTTGCCTATGCTCAGAAGGACTACAAGCGACTGCTCGCCTATTCCAGTGTCAGCCAGATTGGCTACATCCTGATTGGCCTCGGTATTGGCAACTACTGGGCAATCGTCGGGGCGCTTTTTCACCTTCTGGCCCATGCCGCCGGCAAAGGTTTGCTGTTTCTCACTTCGGGCTCGGTGGAGTACGCCACGGGCACTCGCGACCTCGACAAGCTCTCCGGGCTGGAGAAGAGCATGCCGGCGACCGCCTGGTCGCACCTGCTTGGTTCACTGTCACTTGCGGGTATCCCGCCGTTTGCCGGGTTCTTCTCCAAGCTCTTCATCGTCATCGGCGCAGTCTCGGCGCGGATGTACTGGCTGGCTGTCCTGGCCGCGCTTTTCTCCACCGTCACACTCGGCTACCTCGTGAGTGTTGTGAATCGGGCGTTCTTCGCCCGCAAGGACCGCGAGCCCACCCCGGCGCACGAGGTCCCGGCTACGATGGTTATTGCCATGCTGCTGTTGCTCGTCCTGACGGTCGCGCTTGGCGTCGGGTTCAAACCGGTGCTCGACAAGCTGGTCGGCCCGGCAGCGGAGAACCTGATTCAAGGCCTCGGGTATGCCCGAGCGGTACTGGGTGGATAGGTGACGAAGCGCATCGCGTACTTCATTCTCGGGTTCGTCGTTTGGATGCTGCTGGTCTACACCTTCCAGTACCAGGAAGTTCTGGTTGGGGTGGGAGTCGCTCTGCTTGCGACCGTGTTCTTCGGCAGGCACCTTCCGGTGCAGCCGTCCCGGTTGCTGAATCCGGTTAGGTGGTTCTGGCTGCTCGTCTATGTCCCGGTCTTTGTCTACATGTGTCTGAAAGCGAACATCGACGTGGCGCTGCGCGTGTTGTCGCCGGGGCTGCAGATAAAGCCGGGCATCGTGAAAATCCGCACGAACCTGAAATCCGACGTGGCCCGCGTTTTCCTCGCTAATTCCATCACTCTCACTCCCGGTACCATGACCGTGGAGATAAAGGACGACCTACTCTACATCCACTGGATCGAGGTAGGTGCGAGCGACATGACCGCTGCCTCAAAGGCTATCATCGGGCCCTTTGAGTATTTTCTCGCGAGGATATTCGACTGATGACAGTACTGATTGTGGTGCTTTCCTTCGGGGCCTTTTTCTGCTTATATCGCGCCCTGCAGGGCCCGTCCATACCGGACCGAGCCATTGCGGTGGACATCATGGGTGTGATTTTCTGCAGCATAACCGCCTTGATGGCGCTGAAGCTCAAGCTGGCGTATCTCATCGACCTCTCGATCGCCATCGCGGTTATCTCATTCGTAGGAACACTGGCGCTCGCCAAGTACCTCGAGGGAAGGAGCCTCGATGATTGAGGTCCTCGGCTGGATGAGTCTCTGTGTCGGCGTCGGATTCACGGTTCTTGGCTGTCTGGGCCTCGTCCGCTTCCCTGACCTCTACAACCGCATGCAGGCGGCGACCAAGTGCGTTACGCTCGGGACCTGCGGAATCATGCTGGGCGTGTTCCTGATGAGCGGATTCACCGCCCTCGGTATTAAAGCCCTGCTCTGCGCCCTCTTCGTGCTGATTACTGTTCCGGTCGCCGCTCATGCCCTGGCGCGCGGTTCGCTCATCTTCGGCGTCAAGCTCTGGAAGCATACGGTCAAGGACGAATTCACCGATGACCGCGGTGGCGAGTCGATCATCGAGGAAGAGAAGTGAGAATCCCTCTGCCCAAGGTGCGCGAACTGGTCGAGGCGGTACGGGCTGTAGTCAAGGGGCCGTTCACCACCAAGTTCCCGGCCAAGGTGGACTCGGTTCACGCCAACTTCCGCGGGATACTGAAGTTCCGTGAAGAGAAGTGCATCTGCTGCGGTGCCTGCACCCGTGTCTGTCCCGCGCGGGCGCGGGAAATCATCGTTGACCGCGAGAAGGGGGTCATGCGGAACATCCATCACGCGGACCGGTGTATCTATTGCGGCCAGTGCGTGCTCTACTGCACCACGCGCGAGGGTATCTACCACTCGCAGGAGTTTGACCTGGCCCGAACTGAAAGAAGCTCGGACTGGGAGACGTCGGTTGAGAAGGAGCTTGCTTACTGCGAGGTCTGCGGCGAGCCGTTTGCCACCAAGGCGCACCTGCTCTGGATAGCCCACAAGGTCGGCGACCTGGCCAATTCCAACCCGACCCTGTTCCTCAGCCTATACGGAGAACTCGGTACTGCGGAGCCGCGTCCGCGCGGCGACGTTCAGCCCTACCGGTCGGATACCATGCGCATCCTCTGCCCCGAATGTCGTCGCAGGACGTATCTGGCCGAGGAGTGGGGCTATTAGGCCCGGCCACAGTCTCTGATCTCGGTCCCGGTTCCACGATTGGGCGTCTAACTCGGATGGGTCTGACGTCAGGTCCAGAAGTTCCTGTAATCCGGCCGACAGCATCAGTTCTAGATGAGTGGGATGCCGAAGGTGGGAGTCGAACCCACAAGTCCATCGCTGAACGCGATGGACTGAGTTCCGGGCAGCTTGGCCAGTGGAGACTCGGTTCGTGTAGGAGTGCCGAAGGTGGGAGTCGAACCCACAAGTCCATCGCTGAACGGCGGATTTTGAGTCCGCTGCGTCTGCCAGTTCCGCCACTTCGGCTCGGACGGCTTCCGCGCCAGGGTCGATTCTAGGGGTAGAGACGAGCCAGTCAAGAATCCGCTTATGATTCAGTTGACAGCCGCAGGCCGGGCTGGTAGAACTGAAGCCGTGCTCAGACAGTTTCGGCTGGTCCGGTTCCCAGGGCTGATGCTGATATTGCTCGGTATCGCCGGGTGTCCGCAGCCCAAGGATGCTCCGGTCATCTCGACAGTTGACGGCAGGCGGTCGGTCGAGGCGCGCGACAGTGCCGACTACGTCTGCCGGGCGACCGACCTGTATCCGAAACAGCTCACCTATTCGTGGAACCAGGAAGGAGGCCGGCTGGGCTGGGACTGGGGAGACAGCGTGCGCTGGTTCGCCCCGGACTCATCCGGTCGTGGCCTGGTGCGGGTGACGGTTACGGATGCAGACGGCCTGTCCGCGACCGACAGTCTCATCATCACGGTTCGTGCGGAAACGACCGGTGTTCTGTTCTGGGATGGCGCTGTCAAGCAGAGCCAGTATCAGGCCTGGACGGACACGATCCGGGCCGGGTACAAGCTGTACGGCTACTGCGGGTCAGACACCGGCAATATCTTCCTGCTGGCTCTCGACGACAGCAATTTCACACGGTGGGCCGCCGGCGAGCCCGCGAGTCCGCTGCTTGAGCGTTCGCCCTGGAATACCAGAGACACCTTCTCAGCGCTCATTGAGTCGGCCGGGACGTACCACATCGTTATCGACAACACCCGGGGCGCTCAAGACTACAACTTCTGGCTGCAGGTCTGGAAGGCCGGGCGGTAGGGGCGGCCGGCGGCGGCTAGGATGCTGCCCGCCAGCCAGCCCTTTTAAGCAGTTCCAGCAGCAGCGGTACGGGCAGGCCGACTACGTTCAAGAGGCAACCCGACACGCGGCTGACGAAGATACCGGCCTTTTCCTGAATGCCGTAGGCCCCCGCCTTGTCGTAGGGCTCGGGGCCGGCGATGTACCGCCCGATTTCATCCGTACTCAGCTTACGGAACGAGACCTTGGTCTCCTCGGACGCGGTGAGGATGAGGCGCTCCGGTATCGTCACAACCGCCACGCCCGAGATTACCCGGTGGGTGCGGCCCGAAAGCAGCGTGAGCATCCGGCGGGCCTCGGCCCGGCTGCGCGGTTTGCCGAGTATCTGCCTGCCGCAGACAACCACCGTGTCGACGCCGATGATGAGCGAGGGGCGGGGAACGAGGGGCGAGCGACGAAGGAGCATACGCGCGACCGAGAGCGCCTTCGCCCTGGCGCAGGCGACAGCATAGCGCGCCGGGTGGCTGCCGGCCCGGTGTCCGACCGATTCGGGCGTCTCGCTCGCGGCCGGGGTCACTTGCCGGAAGGGGATGCCGAGCCGCCGCAGCAACTCTCGTCGCCTTGGCGAGGTGGAGGCAAGGTAGACAGCGGGGTCAGCCGGGCAGCGCATCAACTCCCGATCTTCGGCAGGATGCTGCCGAACGTTCCCTTCCCGACCTTGATGTCCGGCAGCTTCTTGATGCGGACCTCAAAGTCGTAGCTCCAGTTCGTGCCGAGCTTCTGGAGCTTGGCGAATGCCTCCCAGCAGTGGAGGTCTTTGGTCAAAAGCAGCCCGTAGTTTGCCACCTGGTGCCGGGTAGAGTTGTAGCCGAAGTCGGTCAAGGTGAGCTTCCAGCCGGGAATCGCCACGGCCGCGGTCCCGGTAATCATGTGGGTCGGGCCGGCTGAGCTGTGGACATAGGTGTGGTTTAACCCCAGTTGGAACCCGCGCTCGGCCCGGGTCGAGTCGGACCCGATGCGGTTCAGGTAGAACGTCGTGGCGACCGAGTAGTCCTTGCTGAAGGCGAGCGAGTCGAAGTCGAACCCGGCCGACGCGTCAATCGCCAGGTTCAGGTTCGCGCCCTGGAGCGGCCGGATGGAGACGGCGCCGCGCAGCGGGGTCAGGTTGTTCAGCACTTCATGCAGCGGACGTGCGTAGCCGGTCCGGCGGCTGGGGATGGTGTCGAGCAGGTTGTAGGATGTGCCGAAATTGACCGTGCCGAAGTCGCGCTTGGTCCCGGCGGTGTCGACCTTGGCCTGGAAGGAGTTGCCGAGCGAGAGGTTAAGCTGGGCAACCTGCGGGTCGAACGCCCGGGGCCGTCCGAACAGCGGGCCCGAATCCACCTTCGGCTGGTAGCTCAGAGCCGCAGTCGGCGTAATCGTGTGGAGCAGGCCGCGCATTCCGAACGAGCTAACGCTGTATACCCGGTAGAGCGTGGCCCGGCCCGTGACGCTCGCGGTGTAGGCCGCCCTGACCGGCGACGGGTCGAGCACATTGTCGGACTGGGTCAGCGCAACGGCTTCGGTCAGACCGAACGTTCCCATGAAGCGCTGGTCCATGTTTGCCGATAACCCGCTTGAGATGTTGCGCAGGCTGTCGTGCGGGCTGTTGTTGCGGCTGGTGCGGGTTTCCGTGAATCCGAGACGCTCGGCCACGGTCGCGCTGCCAAGCGGGCCGACCTTGTAGGCCGGGCTTGAGATACCGAGCGCCGCGTTACCGGTCAGGCCGCGAGTCCAGGCGGTGTCAATCGAATTCGTCGAGTCGAGGTAGTCCTGGGTGTGATGCAGGAACGATGCCGACGGCGACAGGTTCCAACCCCCGAACAGCGGCCGCTGGGTCACGGAGAGCCGGACCGAGGGCAGGTCGGCCCAGCGCGTGTGGTTCGAGAACTCGGTCTTCTGCTGGGCCAGCACCGTCACGCTGCCCACGCGCCTCAGGTTCTTGGTGAGCTGCCCGTAGGAGAAAAGGTCGGGCTTCAGCCATTCGAGCTGGTTCTCGGAGTAGTCCGGTATGTAGGTTGCGTCCGACGCCAGGTCCAGCTTGCCGTCGAGTTGGGAGTCGAACAGGAAGCGGTCCGAACGGTGGGTCGCCGACACGCTGTAGCGGCGGCGGCCGGTGTCCCATTCGCTGATGTAGGAGCCGTTGATGTTACCCTGGGCAAAGGGTGTGACTACATAGACGCCCTCCAGTCGTCCCTGCAGTCCGCGTTTCGTCATGACGTCGCCGTAGAAGGTCATGTCCGAGTAGTCGTTGATAACCCAGTAGTAGGCGATGTTCTTGGAGTAGAACCCCTCGGTCGAGGAGTTGCCGATTTTGAACGGCATCAGGCCGGACTTGCGCTTCGAGGCGACCGGCACCATCCAGAACGGAACGGCGAGTATCGGGGCATTGAAGAGCTTGAATACCATCGGCTCGGCAATCGCGACGTCGTCCATCAGCAGCTTGGTACGCGGTCCATAGAAGACGTAGTGCGGGTGTTCACGGTCGCAGGTCGTATACGACGCGCCGCGCGCATCCAGCACCCGTTCGCGCACCAGCCAGACCTCGTCGGCCCGGAAGTAACCGTTCTCGACCTGCGTGTAGGCTGTCCGCATCATCCCCTTCCGCGAGTCAACATCGTAGCGGAGGAGTTCGCCGGTGAAGTTGTCGGAACCGGATGTGAAGAGTACGTCTTTGAAAGCCGAGAGCAAGTGGCGGTTGATGTCATAGTGAATAGAGTCAGAGTGTACCGACATATCGCGGTACCGAACCCAGGCGGAGTCAAGCAGCACTACTTCCTGTCGCTGGTTCGAGAAGATAGCCGTCTTGCCGCCGTAATAGATGATGTCGCGCCTGGCGGTATCAGCCGCGGTCGTGTCGGAAGGCTGGGCGATGAGGAGCAGCGCGAACAGAAGCACCGGGGAATGTTAGAGGCAGGGACACGAAAGTCAAAGGTTGAGGCTAAGGTTAAGGTCGAGTGAGGATTGGCCTTGACCTTAACCTCGACCTCAACCTTGCCCCAGAGGGCAGGAGTCGCAGAGCGGCCGGGCACGGCAGTTCACTTTTGCCAGCCGGACCAGCAGCGCGTGGTATTCGTTGTAGAGCTTCGAGTCGTGGGGAAGCGACGACTCGAACATGGCGCGTATCTCCTCGTAGGGCTCGTCGCCTTGAATCAGGCCGTAACGGGACAGGATGCGGCGGGTGTAGGCGTCGACCACGAACACGGGACGACCAAGCGCGTAGAGCAGGATTGAATCCGCCGTCTCCGGGCCTAAGCCGTGGCAGGCAAGCAGTTGCGGTCGGAGTTCAGCGGTCGGGATTCGGGCAAGGGCCGCGAACCCGCTACGGGTCTTCAGCCAGTCGAGGAAAGCGGCGAGGCGTGCGGCCTTGAGGTTGTGGAACCCGGCGCTGCGGATAAGCGGAGCCAGTTCGGCAGGGGAGAGCCGCGCGAGGCGCCTGAGCGTGAGCAGGCGGCGAGACTCGAGCACGGCGATTGCTTTCTCAACATTGGTCCAGGCGGTGTTTTGAGTGAGGATTGCACCGACCGCTATCTCAAGCGAAGTATCGCCGGGCCACCAGTGCTGCGGCCCGAATGACCGATAGAGGCGCGCGTAGATGAGCCGGAGCCGCTTTCCGGCAATCGATCGCTCGATAGCTCCGTCCCTTGATCTCTGCCGCGCGCCGAGCTAGCGTCGCCGCGAGTGCAGGGCGCACGGGGCCTTCGGTTCGCTGCCGGCGATGAAGACCTCGTAGCGGACGAGCGGACAGGACGGGGTTGCGAGCTGTCCGGTCTGCTCGCAGACAGCGGCGGTGACGATGCTGTCCGGGACCGGGAAGCTGTCGGAGGATGTCGAGTCCGGCCGGACGGTTTTCATGAGGTCGGCCCAGACCGGGGCCGCGATGGCGCCGCCGGTTGCGCCGTTGAAGATGGTCTTCTTCTTGTCGAACCCGATCCACACGCCGCAGGTGATGTCCGGTGTGAAGCCGATGAACCACGCGTCCGCAAAGTCGTCGGTCGTACCGGTCTTGCCCGCGGCCGGCCCCTCGTAGCCGAGCTGGCGGACGGCCGTCGCGGTCCCTTCGTTGACAACGCTCTGCATCAGGTTGGTCATCACGTACGCGGTCTGGGGTCGAAGCACCGGCTGCTGCTCCGGCCGGTTCTCCTCGAGGACTGCGCCGTGCGCATCCTCGACGCGGGTAACCATAATCGGCTTGACCCGGATGCCGTCGTCGGCGAGCGTATTGAAAGCATCGACCATGTCGAGGAGCGTGACCTCGACTGAGCCAAGCGCGAGCGAGTAGACCGGCTGCAGCACGTTGGTGATGCCCATGACATTGGCGTAATGGGCGACGAGCTCGGGCCCGATCCTGGTTATCAGCCGGACCGCCACGAGATTGCGCGACAGCGCCAGCGCCCGACGCATGGTGATGCGGCCGAGGAACGTGCCGTCGTAGTTGTGGGGCTGGTAGTCGGGCTGGCCCGCGATCTTGATGGTCAGGGCCGAATCGAGTTCGATGTCGGCAGCCGTCATACCGTTGTCGATGGCGGCGGTCCACACGAAGGGTTTGAAGGCGGAACCGGCCTGTCGCTGGGCCTGGGTCGCGCGGTCGAACTCGCTGTGCTTGTAGTCGCGGCCGCCGATGAGAGCGCGGATGTACCCGGTGCGTACGTCCATCGCGAGCAGCGCTCCCTGCAGATATTTGGGCGGGCCGATGGTCGAGTCGCGCTTCGCCATTGAGTCGTACCGGGCGAGAGTCGGCCTCAGGCTGTAGTCCTTCTCCAGTTGCCGCAGGCGCGACAGGAGGGCCAGGTTCGCGGCCTGCTGCAGGTCAAGGTCGAGCGTCGTGTAGATGACCGCGCCGGACTTATAGACGAAGTCGGCCCCATACCGGTCCATCATGTAGCGCCGCACATCTTCGACGAAGTAGGGGGCGAGGTTACCGCCCTGGCCCGGGGGCAGGACCGCCAGCGGCTGCTTCAGTCCCTTGTCGAGTTCCTTCTGGGTGATGCAGCCGAGGCGGAACATCCTGGTCAGGTAGAAGTCCCGCCGTGTGAGCAGGCGGTCCGGATGGTTGTACGGCGAATACGCCGAAGGGTTGGCGAGCATTGCGCCGAGGGTCGCGCACTCGACCGGATTCAGGCGGGCCGCGGTCTTGCCGAAGTACTTCTCGGCCGCCGCTTCGACGCCGTAGACCGAGCCGCCGAACCATATCTGGTTGAAGTACAGCTCGAGGATTTCGGATTTTGAGTAGCGCCGCTCCAGCTCGACCGCAAGCACCATTTCCTTCACCTTGCGGCTGACGCTTCGCTCCGGGGTCAGGAACATGGAGCGGGCAAGCTGCTGAGTGATGGTCGAGGTGCCCTTGATGCCGCCGCGTTTGACCGTGCTCAGCACGAGGCCGGGCACGCGGGCGAGGTCGATGCCCCAGTGCGAGTAGAACCGCTTGTCCTCGATTGCCACCACGGACTTGCGGAGACAGCCCGGGATGGATTCAAGCTG
>Ga0172370_10005570_pt1 | contig 16217 bp, 13 predicted proteins | sample LakKiv5m_FD_114538 | JGI IMG/M metagenome (GOLD analysis project Ga0172370, IMG submission 114538) | Freshwater microbial communities from Kabuno Bay, South-Kivu, Congo - kab_022012_11.5m | ecosystem: Environmental > Aquatic > Freshwater > Lake | place: Democratic Republic of the Congo...
GCTGTAAATCCACGGGAGATAAAATATGCACCCATGAGTCTTCTTGCTGCAGCTAAAATCTTTCATGTTGCAAAAGAAAGCTGGACAATGGCAAGCAAAGGATGGGACAATACAAATTTCGGATTATTTTCGGGAGATAATAAACTCGGAGCCTTTATGGGTAATCTAGTATACGATAGTGTTGAAAGATTAAACGGGAAAATGCTTGTAACATCGGAATGCGGGCACGGCTATCGGGCTACCGCATGGGAATCACCCAATTGGACTGGAAGAGACCTTAATTTCCCGATTTATAATCTTCTTGAAATTATGACCGGCTACGTCAAATCCGGAAGAATTAAACTTGATAAGTCATTGAATCAATATAAAGTGACTTACCACGACCCATGCAATCTCGGAAGAAGCGGCGGAATCACCGAAGAGCCCAGATTCCTGCTTCAAAGGTCAGTCTCGGATTTCAGGGAAATGTATCCGAACAGGGCTGATAATTTCTGTTGTACCGGAGGAGGGGGAGCTATGTCCATGTCGGAGTATTCAAAACGAAGACTCGAAACAGCGATTGTCAAGGCAAATCAGTTGAAAGAAACGGGGGCTGAAATTGTTGCTACTGCGTGTCATAACTGTGTTGATGGTTTAACTGACCTGATTAAACATTATAAACTTAAAATGAAAGTTTCTTTAGTAGGCGAGCTTGTTGCAAATGCACTCGTGTACGACAAGATGTATATTGCTCCCGAGCATAAGATTGAACCGCTTGCTCAGCATCAGGTGCTTGTTATTGATGATGACCCGGACGTTATTTTGTTTCTTACTACTCTTCTGGAAGATAACGGTTATAGAACTCTTTCCGCAGAAAGTAATGAAACCGCACTAAAAGTTCTCGAAGACAACAAACCCGACTTGATTACTCTTGATTTGATTATGCCGGGTAAATCAGGTCTTACATTCTATCATACATTGAGAACAAACGACAAATTGAAAGATATTCCCGTTGTAATAGTGAGTGGAGTAAATCCTGAAAACCCGGGGCAATACGACACAAGAAGTTTCATCTACCAGCATTCTCTGCCCAGACCTGAAGGATATATCGAAAAGCCTGTTAATCGTGAGTTATTACTAATGACAATTGAGAAAATTATTAATTTGAAAGTATCGAAGCGTTAAACTATGAATCTTCCCGGAGAAGCTCTGTTCAATGATGTGCCCTGTTTCATTTCGGTTCACGATTTGACAGGTAAGATATTGAAAGTAAATACTTTATTCAAAGAAACCTTTGGCGATAGAGTAGAGGATTATTGTTATAGAGTCTATAAGCAAAGAGAAGAAAAATGCTCTGTTTGTCCCATGGATAATATTAGATTTGTACCGAAGATTTACACTCACGAAGAGATTTTTTTCACTCCGAACGGTGACCCGATGAGAGTTCTTGTAAATACATCACCGGTATACGATGAATTTGGAAATCCTGTTGCGGTAATGGAAATGGCAATTGATAATTCCGAGACAAAAAGATTACAGAGGAAATTTGAAGAAAATTCAGAGAAATACAAAACACTCTATAATGAAGTTCCTTGTTACATTTCTGTTCAGGACAGAAACTTTAACATAAACGATTCGCACATAAGATTTCAAGATGAATTCGGCGGTCTAAGAGGAGATTTTTGTTACAATATTTATAAACACAGGACTTCTCAGTGCGAAATTTGTCCGGTTGCTATGGCTTTTGAAGACGGTGAAGTCCATTCAAGCGAGGAAATTGTTGCCTCCCGAACAGGTGAACCTATGAACACTCTGGTTTTCGCTGCTCCGCTCAGAGATTCTTTAGGTGAAATAAACTCTGTTATGGAAATGTCCACTAATATTACTCAAGTCAGAAAGATGCAGTCTAATCTGACTAATGTCGGGCAGCTTGTTTCAAGTCTGGCTCACACAATTAAAGGAATAATAAACGGACTCGAAGGAAGTATATATATAGTAGAATCAGGACTAAAAAAGAACAATCCCGATACAATCCGGAAAGGCTGGGATATGTCCAAAAGAAATATTGAAAGGATTTCTCACCTTGTTCTGGATATGCTTTATTTTGTTAAAGACAGAATTCCGGATTTGGAAGAAATTGATTTGGTGGCTCTTACCGGTGAAGTATGTGATTTGTATTCCAACAAAATGGCAGAACATAAAATTGATTATAAAATCCTTCCTGCAGAATCCGGTATAATTCGCGGCGACCCGAAAGGTATCTATACTTTAATCCTTACATTAGTTGAAAATGCCATTGATGCCTGCTGTTGGGATAAGGTCAAGGAGAATCACTACATTCAAATTTCTATTGAACCAGAAGGTAAGTTTTGTCACTTATTAATTTCCGATAATGGGACAGGAATTTCGGAAGAATCAAGGAACAAATTGTTCAGTCCTTTGTATTCAACCAAGGGTAATAGTGGCTCTGGCTTCGGACTTATGGTTTCAAAGAAAATTGTAGATGAGCATAACGGAGAAATCTCAATAGATTCCAAAGAGGGCGAAGGCACAACTTTTAAAATCAAATTACCAAGATAAAACCAATCAAAAAATTCTTATCTTTTGTTTATTTCTGCTTTATTTCCTAATTTTCATTTTTGTAAATTCAATTTCGGAAAACATTAAGAATATGAAAAGAACTGCCGTAATTATGGCGGGCGGTTCGGGAGAAAGATTCTGGCCATTGAGCAGAAAAAGAAAACCCAAACAGCTCCTGCCGCTTGCATCTGAAAGAACCATGATTGAAGAATCCATCGAAAGGATATCTCCACTTATACCGCCCGAAGATGTTTTCATTATAACAAGTGAAATCCTGCTTGAGCCGTTAAGAAAGGCATTGCCGGAACTTCCTGCCGAAAACATCGTCGCAGAACCTTACAAACGGAATACGGCTCCATGTCTGGCTCTTGCGGCTGCATTCATAGCGGAAAAATATTCCATGCAACTTAAAACCGACGAAATTTCTATTGCCGTTCTGACTGCCGACCAAAGTATCAGCCCGATTGACGGTTTTTTGTCAACTGTGGGTAAGTCTCTCGATTTTGTTGAAAAAAATAAAGCATTGTGTACTATCGGCATTCAACCAATAAGACCGGAAACCGGATATGGTTATATTGAAGTTGAGAAAGGAGATTTACCGGGTTCACCAAATATAAAATCAGTATTGAGCTTTCGTGAAAAGCCAAACCTCGAATTAGCCAAAGAATTTGTAGCTTCCGGTAATTTTCTCTGGAACAGTGGAATGTTTTTTTGGAGGCTCGATGTTTTTATCGAAAGTTTAACAGAATGTCTTCCCGATGTTGGCTCGAAGATTAATGATTTGAGGAACTGTTATAGAAATGATACGAACAAACCTTTTTTCGGACCGCATTTAAAGGCTGCTCCGATTTTTGAAAAGTTCCCGGACATATCTATTGATTATGGTTTGATGGAAAAAGCTGACAATGTTTTCGTTGCCAAAGCTGAGTTCTCATGGGACGATATCGGCTCATGGGATTCATTGCATCGCGTTAGAAACAGTGACGGTAACGGCAATATTATTCATGGAAACAATGCTGTTTTCGATACTAAAAATTCCATCATCATTAATTCCAGCACAGACGACCATATTGTTTTTGCCGGTTTCGGTCTTGATGACATGGTTGTTGTCGTCACCGACGACGCAGTGATGGTCTGCCCGAAGGACAGAGTGCAGGAAGTGAAAAAGGCTGTGGCAATTATCAGACAAAATGATGGACATAACTGGTTGTAACTTATGCAGGAAAACCTATATTCAATAAAAGAAGAAAATTATTTCAGTCTCGTTAGGCAGGATATTGTCAAGCTCATTCCGGAAGGAACAAAAAGAGTGTTAGACGTTGGCTGCGCTGATGGTGCTACCGGAGAGGAAATTAAAAGAAGATTCTCCGCTGAAGTGATTGGAGTAGAATTGTACGAAGACGCAGCCGATATTGCAAAGAAAAGACTTGACCAAGTGTTTTGCAGCGATGTTGAGACATTCAGACCGTCATTCGATACAGGATATTTCGATTGCATTATTTTCGCAGATGTGCTTGAACATACCAAAAATCCATGGATGGTTTTAGCAAGATATATGGAATATCTTTCACCGGAAGGCTGTGTCGTGGCAAGTATACCGAATATCCGTTACATTGTTCCCGTGCTGAAAATCCTCTTCAACAGATTTGAATATGAACCATCAGGTGTCCTTGACCAGACGCATCTACGCTTTTTCACTTATCATACAATTAAAAAATTGTTTTCAATCTGTGGGCTAAAAATCGTAAGACACGAGACAAACAGAAACCGTGGCTGGAAAATGAATCTGTTGACATATTTATCCTTCGGATTATTGAAAGATTTTTCCGTTTTTCAGCATTTGGTGGTCGCAAAGAAAGTTCAATGAATTTTTATTATTGATTGTTGAAATAAATATGTCATAAATAACAATATTTAACTTTGAATCGAAGGTTCAATTTACAATAAAATTTTGTATTTTTGCCGTCTTGTTTTTTAATTTTATTGATTATAAAAATGAACTTAACTGATTCAAATAAAGTATATATAGAAACTTACGGATGCCAGATGAACCTAAGCGATACCGAAATCGTTTCGTCCATCCTCAGGTCCACAGGTTATCAAATCACCGAAAAACCCGACTTTGCCGATGTGATTCTCCTGAACACATGCTCAGTCCGTGAAAATGCAGAAAAAAGAATTCAGGAACGACTCATCCACCTGAAACAATACAAAAAGAAAAACAAAGAGCTCGTTGTGGGAATTCTCGGTTGTATGGCTGAAAGGCTAAGGTATAAACTAATAGAAGAGCAGGCTCTTGTTGATTTGGTTGTCGGTCCCGATGAATACCGCCAAGTACCCGCATTGATTGACAAATCCTTCCATGGTGAAAAAGGTATTGCTGTCAAACTTAGCAGAGTAGAGACTTACGACGATATTGAACCGCTTAGAACAGAAGGCACTTCGGCATGGCTTTCCATTATGCGGGGCTGTGATAAATTCTGCACCTACTGCGTTGTCCCTTTCACTCGCGGCAGGGAACGTTCCAGACCTCTTCAGTCCATTATTGAAGAAGTGAAAAGACTCGATGTGATGGGATTCAGAGAAGTTACTCTATTAGGGCAAAATGTAAACAGCTACAATGACTCCGACAGCAAATCTGATTTCCCGGACTTACTGCGGGCTGTCGCAATGGCTTCCCCCGAAATGAGAATACGTTACACTACTTCGCATCCTCAGGATATGAGCGATAAACTGATTGAAACAATGGCTGAATTCGATAATATTTGCAAATATATCCATCTCCCTGTTCAGTCAGGTTCTAACAGAATTCTCCAATTGATGAACAGAAATTATACTATTGAGCATTATCTCGGTAGAATTGAAAAAATCAAATCAACTATGCCTGGCTGTTCAATATCAACAGATATCATTGCCGGCTTTCCTACGGAAACCGAAGCAGACCACAAAGCTACTTTAGATGCTATGAAAACTGTCATGTACGAAGGTGCTTACATGTTCAAATATTCTCCCCGTGACCACACAAAAGCTTTTAGGATGGAAGATGACGTCCCTGAAAATGTTAAGCTTGTTAGATTGAATGAAATCATTGATTTGCAAAATTCAATTTCTAAAGAACTTAACCTTTGTGAAATAGGAAAGATTCACACAATTCAGGTTGAAGGTCCAAGCAAGAAAAATCAAAATGAATGGAATGGAAGAACCGATTCGAATAAAGTTACTGTATTTCCCTTTCTTGAAGGCTTGCAGTCCGGAAACAGAATCAGTGTAAAGATTAGCAGGGCAACATCTGCAACTTTGTTCGGTGAAGTTATTTAAACATACGGATTCAAAGATTTGACCTGAAGATTATCTCTGAAGAACGATGGTGTAATCCCGGTATATTTTTTAAAAGTTGTATTGAAAGTAGTTTTATTATTAAATCCTGCTAAGGTGGCAATATTCTCAAGGGTATAATCATGATATTCTTTGTCGGAAAGTATCCTAACTGCTTCTTTAACTCTGAAACTGTTGATAAAATTGTTAAAATTCATATTGAAGGCTTCATTTACGACTTTTGATATATAAGTCCTGTTAGTATTCAGATTTTCGGCAAGGGAGTCAATAGTAAGTTTGGGGTCCAGATAGACACGTTTTTCGTTCATTTGAATCAGGATATTTTTTAGAAGTACATTGAAATGCTCCCCGCTCATAACAAATCCTGCTGTTAAATCCTGGGTGGATGTATCCTGAAGTGCTGAAGATTGATAAAGCGGTAGTTCTTCTTCCGAAACAGGTTTGGTTTCATTGAGTTTCATAAGAGATTCTTTTAATTTCATAAATTCGATTTCATTTTTTACAAGCTCAATATTCACTTGAACAAGATTTTTGTAAGCTTTATTACGGTTAATTAAAATAATTATTAGTATAATTGTAAGGGCAAGTAACAAAACGAAAAAAATCAGAGATACAATAAAATGATTTTATCGTTTTGAAGCTTGGCTTCCTGCAATTCATAATACTTATACAGTCGGTTGATTTCTTTTTCTTTCTAATCATAGTCATATCTCACCTGAAGAGCTTTCAACTTTTCCATATTTTCTTTTACTAGCAGTGTGTCTTTAACCCAAATTATTCAATAAAAGCAAATAATTCGCCGTAAGTCCGTTTAAATCAACCACCTCTTGAACCCTTCCTTAGTAAGGAGGGGAAATTTTTGAGCGAAGCGAGAAAATAGGGTGGTCCTTTATTAACGAATTTGAAAACTTCTTTATTGAATAATTTGGGTTTAATAGAAAAATAACGCTTAAGAAATAAATATGCAGCCTGAGTATAACCTATTTTTGAATAAAGTTCGGATAATTCCTTGTAAATATCTTCGGTAATCAGAACGTAATTCTGCATTTGGGATTTGGAGAGCGATTTCAATAGGAAAACTTCGGCTGCTTTCAGATTATTTTTCTGGTCGTTTATTTGTCCGAAACTCATGAATATCTTTGATATTCCCATAGAATCCTGAACTTTTTCAAAAATAGTCATTGATTTTTTATAGTAAGATTCTGCTAAATCATATTTACCTGGAAGTCTGTTCAGATTACCTATGAAATAAAGAATCATACCCATGGTAGCATCAGTTTTACTTTTTAAATCGCCGCTTTTTGCTTTTTCATAATATGACAGAGCTTTTCTGTTGTGTCCCTGATGCTCATAAGTGGAGCCTAAATTGATAAGATTGAGAATAATGCCCTTTTCGCTATTAATTTTTCGCGATAAATCGAGAGATTTTTCATAGTATCCGATTGCTTTGGAGTAATTCTCCAATTCAAGATAAATATTACCGATATTTAATAAGGCGGAAGCAATTTTTTCAGAATCATTAATCTTTTCGGCAACATTAATAGCCTCTAAATTGTATTCTAATGATTTATAAAAAAAACCGCGATTTTTGAAAATAATTCCGATATTATTAAGTAAAGATTGCTGGAGATAGTCGAATTTATATTTTCGAACAAGGTCAAGAGCAAGCAAATAATAGTTTAATGCTTCCTTGAACTCACCCATGCAATTGTAAGAAAGTCCTATATTCTTGAGAGAAGTGGCTTCCGTAAAAGGATTATTTGTAGATTTGGATAAATTGTAAGCCTGAAAAGCATAATTCAGAGAATTTTTTGGCTGCGTGTCAACAATTAAAAACGCTAATTTGTTCAATGCTTCAGCTTTTTTCAATCCGTTAAGATTGTTAATTTCCTTAAGCAATGAATCGGTATCAGTGCTGTTTGTCGAAGCTAAGGCTGCACACGAAAGCAGGAGAAGAATTAAAAATATAAATTTCTTCATGTGTCCCTAAAGTAACAGAACAAAAATAAACAAATTTTATCAAAAAAGCTAAAATTTTAATGGCATTTCAATAGCATTTCGTAATATGCCCAAGTAAAGACTTTTGGGTATCTCAACCGCTCCGAGGCTTTCCGTAAATTCGTTGAGATACTGTGAATCAAGAAGAATATAACCGGATTCTTTTAGTTTGTAAACTAAAAAATAAAAAGCGGATTTTGAAGCATTCGTGATAAAAGAAAACATTGATTCTCCGAAAAATGCACCGCCCAACGCCACTCCATAAAGTCCGCCGGCTAATTCTCCGTCTTTCCATGTTTCGACCGAATGAGCATGTTTGAATCTGTGAAGAACTATATAGGAATCAATGATTTCTTTAGAAATCCATGTATCGGTTCTGTTGGCACATTCTTTGATAACTCTATCAAAACAGGCATCAACGGTGAATGAGAAGTTATTCTTTCTTAATGATTGTCTCAAAGAACGAGGCATTTTTACTTTTTCTAATGGGAATATCGCTCTTGGGTCGGGAGAATGCCAGTAAATCTCTCCTGTCTTCTCCGCCATCGGAAAATAGCCCGTTGAGTAAGCTCTTATAAGATAATCGGGTGAAATTATCTTTGTACCGTCTTCCATTTTAGAATTTATTTTGAAGCTTCCGTAGTAATTGTGCTTTCGATTGAGACCGGAAAAGACATAGCTTTCTGAACTTGTTCGGATTTTTCAATCTCGATTTTTCCGGTTAACTTCTGATTCATTACGCTTTTCGTTACCCAGCCTGATGCAAGGTCAATTTGATATGTCCCGATTTGCTCACCACTTATTTTATACTTTGGCATTGGTGGTCCGGCTTTCTGAATTGGCGGGTTCAATCCTTTGACTTTAGTATTAAGTTGTACGACAGCCTTACCGTCTTTGACTTCTTTCAGAGTCCAGATGCTTTCGAAAGAAGCAGGAAAACCACGTGTCAGAGTGAATTTTCTTGACCAGCTGTCACCTGCGGAAACAGGATTTTCGGGATAAATAGCCATAAGATTTTCCATCATTTCACGGATTGAATTATCACCGAACTGGTCGGAAATCATTTTTTCAATAGATTTCTTATATGCTTGTGGCGGGATATCCATATTGCTGATTATTCCTTTCAGTAGTGCATCAACACCGGAAATCTGCTGAACCTTGCCGGAGGGTGTGATTTTCATGTTAAAACCTTTGTTCAGAAGTGGAGCATAAACCTTAGAGAAAGGATTATCTTTATCTGCCGGATTAGCAGAATTATAACTCATCTTCCCCTGCGGGCTTTCGGCTTCCTGCAAGAATGCCTTGTATGTTACTTTTATTGATGTTAGTCCGGATGGTTCGACATTCTCAACATCGTATGAATAAGTTACGCCGATTCTCTCTTTTGTTGTTTGCTTCTGATTCATAATTGTCTGAGTGACTTTCTGGTCTGTAATCATTTTCAGGGGATAGGATTTACCTTTTTGTAGGTTAAGCTTGAGTACATATTTACCGCCGACCATTGATATGGAATTTTGAGGATTAACGGACTGCCCTGTTTGTGGTTTTGGGGTTTCCCTGGCTGTTTTGGGCTGGTCTTTGGGTGAACAGGAAATAATAATGGCTAATGCCAGTAAAATAGCTATCTTGTTGAATTTCATTTTATACTCGGTTTTTTTAATAATTAAAATAATGAATATACGACGTTTATTATCAATGACGGAAATATTCCAAAAAGCAGTGTCCCTGCGGCTGTTAGTACGAGAGTGATGCGCGACATGCCAAGCTCGGCTTTCAGAGGTTTGTCAGCAGGTTCTTTGAAATACATCTGAAGAACAAGTCCGATGTAGTAATACATTGAAATGATTGAGGAAATAACCGCAATGATTGTCAGCCAAGTGAAATCGGCTTTAACTGCCGCAATAAACAAATAGTATTTTCCGATAAATCCGGCAAATGGTGGTATTCCGGCAAGAGAAAACATAAATATTCCCATCATTACTGAGAGCCAGGGATGTGCTTTACTCAATCCGGCATAATCACTGATTTCCATATATTTATCATCATCTCGCTCCAAAACGGAAATTATGACAAAAGCTCCAATTTGCATTAGCATATAAGCAGATGCATAAAAAAGAATACCGGTTTTGCCTTCGGGATTGTTTGCTGCTATGCCCATCAGCATATACCCGGCATGAGCAACGGAAGAATAGGCAAGCATTCTTTTGACATTTTTCTGAACCAATGCCGAGAAATTTGCCAGAAGCATTGTAATCGCAGAAATCGTTGCAATTACAAGCTGAACTGTATGTGTGTTGCTGACTAATTTCTGAGATATGGCGGAAAATGGAAACAGTGAATTCGCAACTGTAATAAATGCTGCTAAAGCAGCAGCCTTGCCTGCCGAGCTTAAAAATGCCGAAACTACCGTTGGGGAGCCGTGATAAACATCAGGTGCCCATTGATGAAACGGAAATGCTGCTGCTTTAAACGATAGGCCAATAATTATAAGCCCTACTCCGATGATAAAATATATTGAAATTGTCGGTGTTGATTTTAAATATATTCCTATCACCGACAAATCCATGCTAGCCGTTGCACCGTAAACAAGTGCGATTCCATAAAGAAGAAATCCGGTAGCAAATGCACCAAGCAGAAAATATTTGATTGCAGCTTCGACCGACTTTTCCCTGATTCTGATAAAGCCCGCAAGAATATAAAAAGGAATGGACATAAGTTCCACCCCGATGAAAAGGATGAGCAGGTTGTTTGCATGGGCGATGAGCATCATTCCGATAATTGCAAATAAAAGCACTGTGTAATATTCATTGAACTCACCGTATTCCCTTTTGAAATACTCTTTCGAAGCCAATAGGACAAACAGACCGGATAAGCAGAAAATAATATCAAAAAAGGCAGAATAACCGCCGAACAAAATCATATTGTTCGATACCAGTTGCATCATCTTCAGGTCTTTTTCAACCCAGGGCAGTAGACCTATCGTATAAACCGCTGCAGCTCCGCTAAGAACCAGTCCGGTGACAGCAAACCAAAAATTTACCGATTTGCTTTTAAACAGCGGGTCAATCACAGCCGCTATCACTGCGAATAAGGAAATTAAAATTATCGGTGATGCAAGTAAATATTCTAAATTCATAATTGCTTAATCCGTTAGCATGTTAATAAGATATTACCAGTTTACATAAACCACAAATTTAAAAAATTTTTACTAATTAAACAGATTAAAAAAACTTTTCGAAAACGATTACATTGATAAGTTCAAAATGTGTAAGCAAAATTTGAAATTTTTTTGAAAATTTTATTTTCTTCATTGGAAATTTACTAAAATAAAGAAAATAATTTTCAAACGTCACCATACGACATCATACCGCTTATTTTCGCATTGTAGATATTTTACATATTTGAAAGAAAATGAAATGGAAAATTCAAAAATTCAGGAAGTTTACAACCTGATAATTCTCGACGAAAGCGGTTCCATGGAGTCAATCAAAAATTCCATCATTATTGGTTTTAATGAATTGGCTCAAAATATCAAAGGAATAGCAGCCCAATTTCCCGAACAGAAACATTTTGTAACCTTTGTAACTTTTAACGGTCTTGGCTTGAAAGAACTTTTTTACAACAATCAAGTTGATTCGCTTAAGCTTCTTGATGCTCAGAACTACATTCCCGATTCGATGACACCACTATACGATGCAATTGGAACTAGCGTTCTCAATTTGAAGCACGACACTTTCGGCAAAGATAATGTTAACGTTCTGGTTACAATCCTAACCGACGGTGAAGAAAATGCTTCGAAAGAATTCAGCGGTAAGGAAATCAGAACAATCATAGAGCAACTTAAAGAAAAAAACTGGACTTTTACTTATATCGGTACCGAGCACAACGTAGAAGGAGTTGCAATCAACCTTTCCATTCCGATAACGAACACGTTGATTTTTAATAAAACCGTGACCGGTGTAAAAACTATGTTCGAACACGAGTTAACTTTTAGAAAAGAGTATAATCGAAAAGTGAGGGATAGGGAAGATACCAAAGAGAACTTTTTTAAGCAGCAATAAATCATTGCGGATTTTAAAGCCGGTTCACTCTCGATTAAAACATTAATTTTGAGTGAACCGACTATTATATTCAAATGATTTTTCTTGTTTTCAGGGCTTCTCCCATTTTGGTCATTACTTGGCACAAGCCTGTAAATTCCCCTTTATACATATCAAGAGCTGATTCTGTCATAATAGTCTTCAACTGAATGGTATCACCGGAAAGGAAAACTTTTTCCACTTTAGATAAGCTTTCTTCTAATTTAGGGTCGGGTTCGCTTTATTTAGGGTTTGTTCCCTGGTCAATGCAACTTGGAGAAATAAGCAAATGAAAAACGGCGGCAATAAAAATTCCCGTTAGGATGTGTCTGAGCCACATAGGAAATTCCTTTCCAATTTATTGAAATATATTGAATTAAGAAATTTCAAACTAAATCAATAATATCATCAGATTCAGTGATAAATATAACAAAAAAGGAAATGAAATGCAAGGGGAAATGTAAAAATAAAAAGGAATAATTAAGATACTTTTTTTGGAAATTTAAAAATTCAACCAGAATTGATATCGAAGTCGTTAAGTCATAATTTTGATTGAATTATTCTTATTGTAAGTGAATAAAAATGAGGAAAACATTAAATTAAATTCAAATTAAACACTATTTCTTCTGAAAGTATAAAAATTAAAAAAGGTTAATTAAATTGCCATGAATTCTTTCAAATCCGAAATTTTTATTGATTAACTTTGTAATATTAACTACTGCACCAAATTCAACGAAAACATTATGGAATCTTTCAAAATTATTCCCCCAATAAATCATGGCACAAGACATAGGCGCACCCTTCCCACCACCATTTCCATTCACTAAAAATTTCAACCTTGTATCATATAAAAAACAAATAGCATGTGCTTTTCCAAATACATATTTTTTCCAATGACTGGTATTGGTTGCAACCGGCACAAGAGCAATGACTTCCGAATTAAATTCATAATACGCTTTACAGCATTTAGCAAGCCAATTTTTTATTGTTGTATTTCTCTTTCTATCAGCACCATATGGTGGATTAACATAAATTGTAGGAAAATTCCATGTATCTTTTAAGCCATCTTTTTCTGGCAATAAATATTCAATTTTTGCTTTGACGATAGAATATTTATTCGAACAAGGGTCAAGTTCAATTTCGCCGTTAAATACTTTTTTTACTGCATCAACATATTTTTGAGGTGTTCCCCATTCTTGACTTTGGCTATTAACTGTTCTTCCTGCTGACATGGTTATAAAATCCTTTTCCAGGGTTTATTCTTCAATTCGGTTAACTGTTCCTTCAATTTAACGATTTGTGTATTATCAGGTGAAATTATATTAAACCATTGTTCAATTTGAGATAGATTATTTTGAAAATATTCAAGCAAAATTGCATCAGCTTCGAAATTCATCTGCACTTTTGTAAATTCATTTTTTTTCTTCCCTGCAGAATAGCTGTTAGAAAAAGTATCTTTAATGATTTTATACTTTTTTCTTGGTTTTTGAATAAAGGTTTCGATAAACTCTGATAGTCCTCTATCTGTGAGAAAAATTAACCAGTCATATGATTGAGCAAGAACCTTTAGTTCTTTATTAGGATTTTTTGAAGTAAACCAATTACCATGATTGCTCACTACACCAATCGTTAAAATGAATTTTCTTAATAATTCCTTATCTTTAGACTTTATTATTTTTTCAAGAAGAGCAGAATAATCATCCGTACTATAAGTGTTGTCGCTCTTATAGATAATACCCTTCAATTCGCCCTTTTCATTTCGAACTTTTTGAAGTGATGAAATTGCACGAGCAACATAAGCACCTTGTTTTGCTTTCTCAATCGTTTGTGGTCCCTTTTTCATACCTTCTTCAACACCTACTCTTTTACATTCGAAAATGGCAAATGGTTTAATATTCTGCTCATAAATTCTTATTTTGAAAAAAAGATCAGATGTTTCCTCAAAACTTGCTAAAAGATTTGAATTCGAAGTGTTTCCAATTATACAAGCATTTCGAAGAATGTTGGATTTAGATAAAAGAACATTTGATGTTTTAGTAAATCTGTTCGTATTAAATTCAATTTTCTGAAGCTCTTTAAAAATTATATTTGATGTTATTGAATTATTGGATATTGGTACTGAAACATTTATTTCATCTAATACAGGATGTAGAGAGTATTCAACATTATGTGTTATGTCTGAATTACCATATTCAGGTAGTCTTAATTCTATTGAAATGTTATTATTATGTTCCCATGTTTTTAAAAGATAAAATGTGATTATTTCCACTATAGTTCCTAAAGCTCTACCTGCAGCTTTTTTGGAATCCTTTGCATAATGAAATACATCTTTTTCTAAGGTTTTTTGAATCTTATCAACTGATTCATATTGCATATTTTAATCCAAGAAATAAAAAAAATCAAAATTCAAATCAAACAAACATACCATTTTTGAGCTAATTAATTTTTAAAATTTTTAATACTTCACTCTGAATTTTGCCTAAGTCTATTATATCACAATGCAAAGTTCAGGTAATACAAAACAAAAATGATAATTTTGGAATTTTTTTCATTTTTCTTTTTCCTTACCTCATCAACATTACTTTTTTAAAGACTTGCTTGTCTTTACCATTCTCGTTATAATCAATTTTAATTAAGTAAAGTCCGCTTGGTGCCGGTTGACCTTTTTCATTGTTACCATCCCATGTTACTTTATAAGTACCGCTTATTTGCTTTTCATCGGTTAATAATCTGACTACTTCTCCCATCACATTCAGAAGAGCAATTTTGATTGGCGATTCCGATGCAACTGTGTATTCGATTGTCGTACTTCCGGAAAACGGATTGGGAAAATTATTCAAACTAAAATAGGAGTCTCCCGAACATATTTCGCCGGATAAATATTCGGGTACGTAAGCCATATAAATATCAAGCCCACCCTGTGCGTTGGGCAAGTCGGTTCTTGCTGAGGAGAAATAAAGGACATCACCGGAAGCCGGCATACTGATAAACATGTCATCCTGGGGAGTATTAAGTGGTTTGCCAAGATTAACAGGTTCTGACCATGTATCTGTGTTTGGATTCCAACGGGTCACATAAAAGTCGGAACCACCGTAACCCCCTTTTATGGAATCAGAAGAGAAAAATAGCGTAACTCCGTCAGCAGCTATAAATGGAGCCCATTCACGTCCCTTTGTATTTATAGCCGATAGGTTTTTTGCAGGAAGCCAGTTGTCAAGTCCTTCACTCCTGTCGCAATACCATATATCCATATTGTTTGAAATAGACCTGCCATCACTATTAGGTCCCGGACGAGTGGAGGAAAAATAAATTCTTTTATTATATGGAGCAATCGAAGGTTGGGAGTCCCAATATCTTGAATTCACATTACTATCGAGTGGAATCGGCCTGGACCAAGTTTCTCCGTCAAGGTGAGAAACGAATAAATCGCAATCACCCATACCATTGGGACGATTGCAGCCGGTAAAAAATATCATTTTACCGTCAGCGCTGATGCTTGCTGCACCTTCGTTCAAATGAGTATTTACGCCGAGATTCCCCCATTTTGTAGAAGTATCGAGATTTCTCGGATTAGAAAAAGTTGTATCAAGCCTCTCAAATTTTGTCACATACCAAAAATCATGACTATTCTCATCGCTAAGTGTATCTCTATTATATTCCGATATAAGATTTAACTTTTCAGCTCTGCTGGTATCAATTATAATCCAGACAGAATCAATAGAAATCAGCTTTAATCTTTCTGTATTTCTGTTTTTTTCAAAATAATCTTTCAATTTGGGAACTGAAGGCAATGTATCAACCGAATTCTTTGATTTAACTACAATAAACTCGTATGGAATCATTTTTGTATCTGGGTCACCTTGCCTCATTGGTCTTTTTTTGCTGCCATCCCTGTCAGAAACAAAATAGACTGTTTTCCCGTCCAGGCTGACGGTCGGTGCATAATCAATGCCGTAACTATTCACATTTGAACCCAAATTGATTATTTTCAAATGGTCATTCAGAATTATGGGACTATCATATATTGAACAAGGAATCGTATAAACAGGTTTTCCGGCGATAGCTTGTGAGTACAAATCTACATTAATTGCTGATATGCAAAAAATCAATAAAAAACAATAATAAAAAATCACTACTGTCCGATAAAAATAAATAAAACAGAAAAAAATCCGCTAAGTAACTGAAAAACAAAATTACATAAAATAGTTTTCAAAAGCAAGCCCCCACCTTTTTAGGTAGTGTCGA
>Ga0172370_10005573_pt1 | contig 16212 bp, 16 predicted proteins | sample LakKiv5m_FD_114538 | JGI IMG/M metagenome (GOLD analysis project Ga0172370, IMG submission 114538) | Freshwater microbial communities from Kabuno Bay, South-Kivu, Congo - kab_022012_11.5m | ecosystem: Environmental > Aquatic > Freshwater > Lake | place: Democratic Republic of the Congo...
AATACACGTAAGGCGCCTTTCTCGCCTCGTAGCGCGATTTCTCGCCTTATCAAGGCCAAATCAAGCACTGCCCACAGCGAGTCTGAAGACCTTTTTCGCGTGTGGCCCCTTTCGACCCTTGAGTCCTTGGAGGTGAGGGTAGACAGGGGAGTGGGGACCCTCTACCTGAGAGAGAAAGGAACCGGTGACGTTATCCACCGATGGAAATTTACCATCCGCCACAAAGGTCGTGTCCTCTGGTTCGTGGAATGCTTCGACAACGCCAGAAAAAGCCTTGCTTCGAAAGAGATGGGACAGGAGGCCCAAGAGGACTGGCCTTCCAACCTCCCCCCTGACCCGTCCATGAATGGGGCATTTGCAGTAGATTCTGCCCCTCCGGCAAGCCGTTCGTTGGCGCGCTTATTTTCCTTCGCTCGCCCCTGGACCGGCATGATTGTCCTGGGCTTCTTACTGACCGTGGGGAGCATCGCAGCCGGCCTTGTCCCCCCGTATATTACGATGCCCATCCTGGATAAGGTCCTTATCCCCTATCAGAGCGGTAAGGCGGTTGTTTTCTCCCAGATATGGTGGTACTTGTCCGCATTGGCCGGCGCTTCCATCTTGGCATGGCTTTTGGGATGGGCGCGCACGTATGTCTTGGCCTGGGTGAGCGAGCGCGTCAGCGCGAATCTCAGAAACATCACCTATGCGCATTTGCATCGCTTATCGTTGGAGTTTTTCGGCTCTAAACGCACAGGAAATCTCATCTCCCGCGTCAGCTCGGATACGGACCGTATCTGTTATTTCCTTTCCGTTTATGTCGTTGACTTTTCCTCCGATGTTCTAATGATCATTATGACTGCAGGGATCCTTCTCAGCATCGACCCGTGGCTGGCAGTGGTTACACTGGTTCCATTCCCGTTGATCACCTGGTTTACCCATCGAGTGCGCAAGGTGCTTCGTCGAGGCTTTTCTTTAGGGAGCCGCGCCTGGGCGGAGATGACCAGCGTGTTGGCGGATACCATTCCAGGCATTCGGGTTGTCAAGGCGTTTGCTCAAGAACAACGGGAGATTGAACGGTTCGAAGAATGCAATGATCGCGTGCTCCATGCAAACGACCGGGTCAATAGGATCTGGTCCTTCTTTGGTCCGATTGTCACGCTCTTGACTGACGGGGGGTTGCTGGTCGTCTGGATCTTTGGCGTCTGGCAGGTCTTTCAGAACCGCATCACCGTTGGCGTGCTGACGGCATTTCTCGCCTACATCGGAAGGTTCTACGCCCGACTGGAATCCATCATCAAGATGGTTTCCGCGGTGCAGCGAAGCGCGAACAGCGCGCATCGGGTGTTTGAGATTCTGGATCGCGTTCCGAGCGTGCCGGAAATCGCCCACCCCGTCATCCCCGGTCGGCTTCGAGGGGACATCCAATTACGTTCGGTAGGGTTCTCTTACGGGAATCGTCAGGTGCTGCATAGCATAGACATACGTATCCGGCAGGGTGAATTGATCGGTCTTGTGGGAGCTACAGGCGCAGGAAAAACCACACTGATAAACCTGGTGTGCCGATTTTATGATGTCTCAGAAGGCGCTATTCTGGTTGACGGCATTGACATTCGAACCTTTGCCATCGAGGCATACCGCCGCAACATCGGGATTGTCTTGCAGGAGCCATTCTTGTTTTATGGGACGATTGGGGAGAATATCGCCTATGGCCGACCTCACGCTACGCGCCATGAAATCGTGGAAGCCGCCCGAGCCGCCTGTGCCCATGACTTTATTCTCAATCTACCCGATGGCTATGATACCTTTGTCGGAGAGCGCGGCCAATTGCTTTCCGGCGGAGAACGCCAACGCATCAGCATCGCACGGGCGCTGTTGATTGATCCGGCGATCCTGATCCTGGATGAGGCGACATCCTCGGTTGACGTGGAAACAGAGAGAGAGATTCAAACCGCCATTGAAAACCTGATTCGCGGACGAACGACCATCGCCATCGCGCATCGGCTCAGCACGCTTCATCGCGCGGATCGTCTGGTTGTTCTTGAGCGCGGTCAGATTGTTGAGATGGGCAGTCACGCTGAATTGCTTGAAAAACAAGGCACCTATGCCCGGCTGCATCGAACGAACCTGGAAATGGTTCATTGCCTGGGGAATTGATCTCGGGAGGGTCATTTGTCACAATCTGGTAAAGGAAACGGCAGTCATACGACTCATCAATCGGGCTTGGCCTCAAAATCTGAGGGCAAACCGGCTATCTGGCAGGGGGCAGAAAGGGGCTCTCTTTTCCGCGACTCCAAAGGTCGGCTGGTTTTCGAACTGGATGGAGTGACGTATGACGACATCGCATCGATACGCATGTTTCCTTTTACAGACCCTCAGCACTGGATTGCGCTGTGCGATAAAGAGGATAATGAAATCGTCTGCATAGAAGATATGGAGACCCTTCCTTCGGCGACTCGCCAGCTCATACTGGAGGATCTGCAGGACCGAGAATTTGTTCCGGTCATCAAGAGAGTGATGAGTGTATCGGTGGCAGCAGACCCATCGGAGTGGCATGTGGAAACCGATCGCGGGGCGACGAGCTTTACCCTCAACGATGAGGACGACATCCATAGGCTCAGCCCCTTTCGTATCCTCATCATTGACGCCCACGGAATCAGGTATGTCATCCCCGATATCCGCCAGATGGATGCTTCCAGCCGACGCATCCTGTCCCACTATATATAGAGGATAAAGGGTTACTTCTTTCAGGGAGAGAATTTACTGAAGCAAGCCGATCGCTTTGACGGACAAGCCAGTAGCTGAGTCGAAGCTTAAGTGGCGAATTGAGATCGCTATCCTTGCTCTGTAGGGAGACGCATGAACGTACGTTTTACGCGCAAGTTGTTGTTGTGTGTTTTTGCAGTCTTATTAGCGTGCGCCTTGGGGGTCTACCTCGTGCCTGCGCAATTCGCAGGAGATAAAGGCGAGGCTCCGCCACGCCGCTTGATGACGATCTCTCCAGACGACATTGATAGAATCGATGCGCTTCCCGGCGCGATCGTCCTCATGGGAGGGACATTTATTGATCCCATCGGTGAAGAATTCGTGCGACTGGCCGGCGGAAGCGATGCCCGGCTGGTCATCATTCCGACGGCCTACGGCCCCACGGAAGAGGAAGGCGAAGATCAATTCTACGAGCTGTGGAACCGGTGGAAACCCGCCTCGATAGAAATTCTCCATACACGGGATCGAGACACGGCCAATAACCCTGATTTTTCGGCCCCCTTACGCAGGGCCACGGGCGTGTGGCTCACCGGCGGCAAACAAGTCCGGCTGATGGAGATCTATGAAGGCACCCTGGTGCATCAGGAGCTCCATAACGTGGTTCAGCGCGGCGGCGTGTTAGGGGGAAACTGCGCCGGCGCCATGGCCCTTGGGGAGTTGATGATCGTGAAAGGCAAGGAGCCGGTGATAACCCGGCGCGGCTTTGGCATTGTGCCCAGGCTGATTGCCGACTCCCATTTTCTGGAGCGGAACAGGATCGAACGTCTCCGCGGCCTCATTGAGGAACATCCGGATCATTTTGGGATCGGGATCGATTCAAAGACCGCCGTGATCCTGGAGAAAGGGCTGTTGCGCGTCATCGGGAAATCGTACGTCGTCACGCTCGTTCCCGTAGGGACTGTTCAGGTCGATTCATGGGCTCCGGGCGATGAGATCGAATTCAAATCGCTTTTTGAGCCATAATGCGCCAATTTCGTAGATGTGCTCAGCCGCACGTTGAAACCGCCCCATGAGATCTCCACGCTAAAGAGGTTCCTCCCTGCATCCCCCAACCCATTGGGTACATGAAAAACCGTTGCTGATTCAATGGGTTAGGCAACTTTAACTTCCCTTATCAAGGGCGTTGTGGACGTCGAGGAGGGATTTGGCGCCGAGTCCTGGCGTGCAAGAAGACCTTCAGAATCCTCCGGCCTGCCCTGATCATAAAAAAATTGTTGCATCGAGCCTTTTGGATGTGATATAGGCAATCTTTCTGTTTCGTTTCTTTGCCTGTCCGCGGTCCTTCACTGACCCTGAAGAGGCCGTAAACCCGCTTTGCAGGGATAGCGATTGAGCCTTCATTCCCCGATGACAATCGAGCAGGGGAAAATCTTTTATAAGGAGAGACGCAAGGGCGAAGGCCCATAGGCCTTTCGTGCGCACGCAGGTCATGACTGAAAAGCCTGAACCAGGCGCTGAAAAGGGTAATGGCATTGTGAATCGTTGGGGAGGCATGAGGATAGGGGCAATTGTACGAGGTTGCGCAATGCTCCTCATCCTCAGTTGTTCCTTGAGCCTTCCTGTCCCCGTTCTTGTCTGTAGCGCCCTGGCAAAATCCAGGCCCCCTTCTGTTAAAAACGAAATAACATCCGAACCTGTTGTCACGGAAGAGGAAATGATGGAGGTGGCGGAGCCCTATCTTGGCGCGCCCTATCGCCGGGGTGGGGTCAGCATAAAGGGGATGGACTGCTCTGGACTGGTCAGACGCATCTATTCCGATCTCTTCTCCTTAGAAATTCCTCATTCCAGTGCCCAGCAATATAGACTCCCCATCATGGAAAAAGTTTCCGAAGATGAACTGCAAACTGGCGATCTCATCTTTTTTTCTCAGAAGAAGAAACAGATTACCCATGTGGGCATCTATCTTTCCGATGGGAATTTCATTCATGCCGCTAGGAAATCCGGGGTAACCATATCCAGTCTCGACAGCCAGTATTGGAAGATCAGGATGGTCGGCGCCAAGAGGCCAGTCGGATTGGAGAGAGATAAGGACACAGGGCCTGAACGTTCTTTCAGCAGTGTCGAGATGGCGCTGAACGGCTCTGGAGGTCTGTTCAAAGGGGCCGGCAGAGAGGAAAACGCGTTTTCGTCCCTGGGAGACGGCTTGAGACCCCTTTCGTGGTGGGACATTTCCTCTGCCAACAGTCTGAGAGAAGGCCTGGCCCAAACGTTTGAATTCCAACTCAGTCACTCCTTTGGCGAGGCTTCTTGGAGGATGAGTCTGCTCCAGGAAAGCTTTTGCCAGTATTCCTCATCACAAGGAGATAGTCTCCTGGCATCTCGATCCCCATCTGACTTGTCAGCCCGCCAGTATACCCTGACCGGCTATCGCCAAGGGGTGAAGATGGCCAGCGATATCAATCCATTCGACGGGTTGCGCATTACGCCCTCCTTTTCCTATGTGGGGTATGAGCGCGGCGTACAAGAATCCCCTTGTTGGGGGCCGGGACTCGGCCTTGCAGTCCAGATCAGACCGTTGCCCTCGAAATGGTCCCTTGCCGCAGATTTCCAATACTGGGATGAAGGCAATCGCATCGACAGCGGCCTGAATGACTTGGATAGTTGGGAAAACAGAAACCTGTCCCTTATGCTGGGGTATGATCTTTCCACCGACCTAAGACTCAGGGTAGTGGGGCAGCATGGTATGGGAAGTTTCTTCAAGGCCAAAAGCGGCCCATCCGACAAGGAGCATCAGCATAGTGGCCTTTTCTTCAAACTTGACTGGGCCTTTTAGCGACTTCTTCCTTTAACATCCCGTCAAACAGGTCGGGATATAGCGGGTTGATGCGATTGGGGACCGCCCACCACCTCTTTCTCTGATCTTGGGCCAGAACAGGACTCCCATCTAACCTGATTTGACAAAAGACTGGATGCATAAGTCCCAATTCGTCGCTACGAGATACATCTTTGATAATCATCCAATACGTTTTCTGGCGAGTCATCCGGCCCCTGAAGCCCGTTCAAAACGAAGCGTTAGATTCAACCCCGCAAATTGCAACCGTTATATGCCCCGCCAGGGTTTTCTCTGACCAAAAGGTTCATTGAACCTGACATCCATGATGTTACGATATCCACGCACCCCGGAGGGAACTCTATGACCGGCACGATCCCCGGAAACCTCTTTACCACCGCCATGGCGGTCATGCCCCATACCAATGTAGGGCGGGCGTTGGACATGGCCCTGTCGCTGGATGTGCCCTTCTGGCCGCAATTGCCCCTTTACAGCTACTATGAAGATATGTATGTGCAGGCTGCCGAACATTTTCCCGGTATGGTGGTGGATATGGAAAAGCGGACCCTTCGGTTTTCCATGGACAAGTTCGCCGAAGAGCTGGAAGAGACCTTGCTGCGATTTGACGACCCGGCCTTTTTTGACGTGAGCGAGACCTATTCGGCGGTGTACCATCGTTTCCTGAAGCTGGACCTGGCGGACAGGCCTGCCATCCGGGGTCAGCTTGAAGGCCCCATCAGCTTCGGGTTCAATGTGCTGGACCAGGACGAACGCCCCATCCTCTTTGACGATACGGTTCGGCCGTTTATGCTCGACTTCATGGCCAGGCGGTTGAACGTGCAACTGGCCCGGCTCAAAAAGCGCAACCCCAATGCATTCATGTTTGTGGATGAGCCGGGGCTGCAATTTCTCTTTTCGGCCATGGCAGGATACGGCGATATAAAGGCCAGGGCGGATCTGGACTACTTTTTCGCCCAGGTGGACCGGCCCCGGGGCATTCATCTGTGCGGCAACCCGGATTGGGACTTTCTGCTGAGAATGGACCTCGACGTGCTCTCCCTGGATGTCTATACCAACGGGGAGATCTTTTCATCCTATGCCGCGGCTGTTCAAAAATTCCTCGACCGGGGGGGCGTCATCGTCTGGGGGATGGTGCCCACGGGTTTCGAGGCCTTCGCCCAGGAGGAAATCCCCTCCCTGATCCGGCGTCTCGAAGACATCTGGAAGACCCTATGGTCCAAGGGGATCGATCGGGAGCTGATGATCGCCCGCAGCATGCTGTCCCCGGCCACATGCTGCCTGATCAACCCGGACAAGGAAAAGACCGTAGAGCGCGCGTTTGCCGCGGTGAACCGGATGGCCGACACCTTGAGGAATACCTATAAACTGTAACAAGGAGGTATGGCCATGCAGAAGAGACAGTTAAGGGAAAAGGTTTGCTGGCTGGGCGCCATAGATTGGGAGCGGCGACCCTTGTGGTGGGGACATCAACGGTCCTGGCAGGACCTCACCCCCTGGCCGCTTATGCGAAGTTTCTCGCCAGTGCCCTGAGGCCCAGGGTCAAGTTCCTCTCCATCATCGGATCCTACGGATGGGGAGGCAAGACCGTGGAGACCCTTGCCGGCATGATCCCCAACCTGAAGGTCGAGGTGCTGGACCCAGTTTTGTGCAAAGGGGGGGCTTCGAAAACTGATTTTGAGGCCATAGATCTGCTGCCTGAAACCATCGCGCAAAAACACCAGGAGAATGGCTTTACGTAGGATCTCTGGCCGCGTTCGCAGGCGCATTTATCGGCTCCAGAATCCTGAAGAAGATCACCATGCGCATCATACAGATGGTCGTCGGCATAATGCTATTTGTCCTGTCCATCGCCATCGGAGCTGGTATCCTCTGAAAACAAATACAGGCGGACCCCATCCATGTTCCCGGACGTCTGCTCAATATCCCCTGACTCGATAGAAATCTGAGGCATGGCTGACTCAATCCGCCGCCAGAATCTCGCTCTCAGCAGGTTTAAAAGGTGAAAACCTTATCTGCCTCCACGGCAAGCCCATAGAGGTCATCCATCCAACCGATGGGGCAACTGCTCGATCCCACCAGTCCGTGGGATTTCATGCAGACCCCTCAGACATAGAAATCGCCTGCGAATTTATCCATCTGGCCCATAACATTATATTCTTTGCTGCCGCTCTTTTCGTACGTCACCCCTTTGCCCAGCATGAACACGCTCACCTCGTCGCCCTTGTCCACGCCCACATTGGCCAGTCTCATGGCGTTGTAGATGGTCTCTCCATCGTCGGTGGAAATAATGAACAGCACTTTCATAAAAAAATCTCCTTTCTATATGACCCAGGTTAAGCGGTTACAAAATAGCTGATACGTGCAAATATGCTGTTTCACCCAGTGGATGAAGATGGCTCATCTGAGTCAGTCATCAGGAGGCATCATTGAAGTTAAGGATATCGTTAGGCTATAACCTTTGAACCTTGAACCCTAAACCTGGAACCACTCAGTTTAGGTATGAATATCATACCCTAAAAGACGCTCTGACGCGAATGGTTTCCGCTATGACTTAGACGGTAAAAGAAACTGTTGCAACAGAATTTTTTGTTGACGCACCGAATTAAGCATGCGACAATCCATTTAAGTTTGTACCTAACTGGATGTGATCGTGAATGGTATTATCCAAACCTTGAAGGCCCTGGCAGATGAGACGCGGTTTCGGATCATCCATCTGCTCCTGACCCACGACCTTTGCGTGGGCGCTTTGGCAGATCATCTCTCGATTTCCAAGGCGGCCGTATCGCAACACCTCCAGGTATTGAGGAAGGCCGGCCTGGTGAGAGGAGAGAAACGGGGGTACTGGACCCATTACAGCGTTGATAAAAGCGCGATCCAGCAAATTGCTGAAGAGCTGATGAAGAGGGCCGATCAGGCCCCTGATTTTAGAATGCTCTGTCGCCGGTCGGTTCAGGACGAGGGCAACATAGACGACGTGGAAAGGAGGGAATTCACCATGTGTCAAAACTGCTGTCAGCAACCCACCCAATTAAAGGACAAACCGGAAAACTGCACTCCTGAGCAGATCAGGGAGTGCCACGGGGATGAGAAGGACCATCCCTGTGTGCCAACGAGAGAAGAGAAGTGAACAGGATCTCGTTGAATGACGCCGCAGCCATCGCCATTGCGGTGGATGGGCTGTCCAAGCGATTCGGCGAGGTTCAGGCGGTTTCGGATCTGAGCGTTGAGGTGACCGAAGGCGAGCTGTTCGGGTTCCTCGGTCCCAACGGCGCGGGCAAGACCACGACCATCAACATGCTCACCGGCCTGGCCCGTCCCAGCGCAGGGAAGATTCGGATCGGAGGCATCGACTGCACGGAAAATCCCAAGGCGGCCCAGCATCTGACCGGAGTGGTTCCGGATGAGAGCAATCTCTATCCGGAACTGACCGGGTTCCAGAACCTCTCATTCTGTGCGGCCCTGTATGGCATCCGGAAAAAGGAGCGCGAAACCCGTGCCCGTGTATTGCTTGACACATTCAGCCTTTCCGATGCCGGGGACCGCAAGTTCGCCGGATACTCCAAGGGGATGAAGCGCAAGCTCACCATTGCCGCCGGCATCATCCACCAGCCCGAAATTCTTTTTCTGGACGAACCCACCACCGGCATTGACGTGGCCAGCGCCCGGCAGATCCGCCAGCTCATCGCAGACCTGAACCGGTCCGGGACCACCATATTCCTGACCACCCATTATATCGAAGAGGCAGAGAGGCTCTGTGGCCGCATCGCCTTCATCGTCAAAGGAAGGATCGTCAGGATCGATACGGTGGCCGATCTGGTCCAGCCCATCCAGGATGCTCATGTCATGCAGCTCGCCGTGTCGAACGCAGAGCCAACGCTTCAAGACAAACTGACCGCGGCCTTTCCCCACCTGAGATTTCAGGTCCCTGCCCCGGATCTGATTCGGGTCGAGGCCGATGAACCCGTTCATGTGGGCCCCCTCGTGCGTTTCATCGAGGATCAGGGGATTGACGTAATCGAGGCCCGCCGCATGCGTCCGTCGCTGGAGGATGTGTTTGTGCAGATTACGGGGATCGAGGCGAATGCCATGAAAAAGGAAAAAGAAAAAGCCGGAGGTCCTCAATGAAGCGCTGGATCGCCTTCTGGAATATCTTCGTCAAGGACCTGCGCGCCTATTATCTCAAACCGCCCAATATTAGCTGGGGCCTGATCTTCCCCCTGGCCTGGACCGGGATGTTCTTCATTAAGTCCGGCGGCCTGAAGGACGTCCTTTCTCTGGTTCCGGGCGTCGTATCCCTTTCGATTCTTTTTGGAACCACCTCCCTGTTGTCCGTCACCGTCACCTTTGAAAAGAAAGGCCGCTCTTTTGACCGGCTTCTCCTGGCACCGATACCCCTGGAACTCTTAATGTTGGCAAAGACCTCGGGCGCGATCCTCTTTGGCGTCGTCAATGCCTTTGTTCCCATCCTCATGGCGGCATTTCTGACCGACCTCTCACAGGTCGCCTGGAGAGCGGCTATCCCTGCCATTGTCCTCATCGCCACCAGTTCCACCTTTCTGGGGCTCTTTGTGGCGGTTTCGGTCAGTGAGGTCTTCGAGGCCCAGACCTTTTCCAACTTCTTCCGGTTTCCCATGGTATTTCTCTGTGGGCTCTTTTTCCCCATCGAACAGCTTCCTGCTTTTCTCAGATATCTTTCCTATCTTTTTCCCTTAACCTACGGGGCCGACATCCTCCACGGGGCCTTTCACGGCGAGCACCTGATGGCGTTCTCGACCGATTTCACGGCCCTTTCCTTTTTCTGTGTGGCCCTCTTTTTGATCAGTCTTCGCAACATCGGCAGACGATGGATCATGTGACGATATCCGCCCGGAGGCCGTAAAAAGATGATGGATGCTCTCTTTATGCAATTCGAGGTTTCAGGGGTCGAGACATGGGTCTTTCTCCCGCCCGTGGTGGCCTTTGTTATTTCCTTTTTCACATCCATGGGCGGGGTTTCAGGCGCCTTTTTACTGCTGCCTTTCCAGATGACGTTCTTAGGGTATACCCATCCCTCAGTGAGCGCCACCAACCAGCTTTTCAACATTGTGGCCATTCCCAGCGGGGTCTATCGTTACGTTAAGGAAGGGCGTATGGTCTGGCCCCTCACCTGGATCGTGATCGCGGGGACACTGCCCGGGGTTTTCATCGGCGCCATCGTACGGGTGGCCTATCTCCCGGATCCCAAACAGTTTAAGCTGTTTGCAGCGGGGGTTCTTCTCTATATCGGTCTGAAAATAGTGCGGGATCTATTGAAGAAAAACAAAGGCGGCGACGGCAAGGCCGACAGCGAAAAACGTTTTCAACAAATGGTGCGTCAACGCCGGTCAAAGACCGTGGATGAGGAATCCTCAGGCCATGCCTTAGCGACGGTTAAGGTAACCCATTTTAATTTGAAACGCCTCGGTTATACCTTTTATGATGAGACATATGAGGTTTCGTTCTGGGGCATTTTTGGCCTCAGTTTCCTGGTCGGCATCATCGGGGGCATCTACGGGATCGGCGGGGGGGCCATCATTGCGCCCTTCTTTGTGACCTTCTTCGGGCTGCCGGTTTATACCGTGGCCGGTGCGGCGCTCATGGGCACCTTTGTCACCTCTGTGGCCGGGGTCGCCTTCTATCAGGCCATCGCCCCGTTTTATCCAACTATGTCGGTAGCCCCCGACTGGCCCCTGGGGATCCTGTTCGGCGTCGGCGGCATGGCGGGGATGTATCTCGGGGCGCGGTGCCAGAAATTTGTGCCGGCGAGCACCATCAAATGGATGTTGGCCGGCGTTATTATCTTCACCGCCTTGAAATATGCCACCGCCTTTTTCGGATGGTAGCTTTGGACATGTCCGATCCTTCAGCCCGGGTGATAGCACCGCCCAAAAGCCTCATCGCGACGATTCCCTTCATTACTACCCTGGCTTTCTGACCCCGTCCTTTTTCATCTTATACCTGAGCACCCGTTCACTGATGCCCAACTGGTCCGCTGCCCGGGTCTGGACCCAGTCGCTCTTTTCAAGGGCCGACAGGATCATTTCCCGTTCCACAGCCTCCAGTCGTTCGTCGAGAGTGCCCTGGGTCGTGGCCTGGAAGTGGCGGATTTCTTGGGGGAGATCGGCCGAGGCGATGGAATGGCCCCGCGTCAGGGTAACGGTCCGCTGGACCATGTGCTCCAGCTCCCGAACATTGCCGGGAAAAGGGTACTTGGTCAGCATGTCTTCTGCTTCAGGCGAAAAGCGGATGGGAGAAGACGCATACCGTTTCAGGAAGAGTTCCAGAAGCGCGGGGATGTCTTCACGCCGGCGCCGCAGGGGAGGGATCTCGATCTCGAGGACCCGAATGCGGTAGAAGAGGTCCTCCCTGAACGCCCCCTCATCGACCATTTTTTTGAGGTCCCGATTGGTAGCGGAAATCAGCCGAACATCCACATCGCGCTCCTCCTCGCTTCCGACCGGGCTGATCTTCCCTTCCTGGATCGCCCGGAGGAGTTTGGGCTGAAGGGAGAGGGGCATCTCACCGATTTCATCCAGCATGAGCGTACCCCCGCCCGCCAGCTCGAATCGGCCTCTTCGGTTCTGGGAGGCCCCTGTAAACGCGCCCTTCAGGTGACCGAACAGGTCGCTTTCAAAAAGGGTTTCCGGTATGGCCGCACAGTTGACCACAATAAAGGGGCCGTCGCTCATCGGGCTCAGAAGGTGTATCAGATGTGCTGCCAATTGTTTCCCGGTCCCGGTCTCTCCGGAGAGAAGGACCGGCCAGCGACTACCCGCCATGCGCCTCGCCAAGGAGAGCACATCTTTCATGGCCTGGCTTTCGGCGATGATCTTCAGGGGGAGCGGCCCCTCTGCCACCGCCTCTTTCACTTCCGCGACATCCTCATCTACGGCGATCTCCTGCTCGGTCTGCTGGATCATTTTCAAGAGCACGGACAGATTCACGGGTTTTTCCAGGAAATCGGACGCGCCCAGTTTCATGGCCGCGACAGCCGTGTCCACATCCCCAAAAGCCGTAATCATGATAACTCGCACCCTCGGGTTCAGCCCCTTCATCTTTCCCAGCACCACATCTCCGCTGAGCGCGGGCATCCGGTAATCCAGAAGCACCAGATGGACCGGTTCCCGTTCAAAGAGGCGCAGGGCCGCCGGGCCGTCAGGGGCGGTCAGGGTCGGATAACCCTGATTTTCCAGGAACCCCTTCAGCAATTCCCGCTGAGCTGGATCATCATCAACAATCAGGATTTTCATTGAGAGGCCCCTCCCTCCTCGCTGTTTCCTGCTGTTGTTCCTTTTCCGGCCCCGGCCGCAGGGAGCCAGACCGAGATTTCTAGGGTCCCTGGTTCAGAGACCCGGACCGTGAGGCGGCCCCCGTGGGCCTCCACGATCCTTCGGGATATGGTCAGACCCAGCCCTGTCCCATCCGCCTTGGTGGTGAAATAGGGCTCCAGGATACGTTCCGCCTTTTCCAGTCCCAGAGAAAACCCCCTGTTGGTGACCTTCAGAAAGACCCCCTGGTCCTTTCCGGCGGACACCTCCACATGGATAGCGCCCCCGTCCGGCTGGGCCTCGATGGCGTTCTTCAGAAGGTTTTCCGCCACCTGGCCCAGCAGGCCGGGATCTCCGGGGATTGACTTTCGATACGTGATCCGCTGGGATACCGCTATTCCCGACTCCTCGCAGCGCCGGCCATATAGGTGGAGCATGTCCTCGACCAACCGATCAAGGCGCATCTCCTTTTTCGATGGCTTCTGGGGCCGGGCGTATCTCAGGAGTCCCTCCACGCTGGCGTTGGCGCGTTTGACCCCGTCGAGCATCAGATCGACAAGATGGCGGTGATCGTTGCTCAGCTCGCGGCCCTCTATCAGGAGCCTTTGAAGCCCCATGCTCAGCACATTCAGCGGATTTCGCACCTCGTGGGCAATGGCGGCTGCGGAGCGGCCCAAGGCAGCATTTTCCCGCGTTAGGGCGAGCTGCCTGTCAAACCCCTGGACCTGGGCAAGGTGAGCGGCCTGGCGCCTGTAGAGAATCAGCGACAGCATGATGCCGAGGGATGCAAGGGCCGCGCTGAACACGAAGAAATCGCGCCATAGACGTCCAATGGCCCGGTCGAGATATCCGGCGTCTAAGGCCACAGCAATCTCCTTCCCATCCATGGGTACCCTGGCTTCGGCAACCCTGAGACCCGCATCCTGTTTCATGGTCACGGAAGACGTTTCCCGGGTCCTTGATCCTGCCTCAGGGGGAGTTATCACCCTCACATAGCCTATTCGAGGAATTCGTGCAAGGGTCCTGATCACATTGTCTAATCCCAGATGCTCCTGAATGGTCCGGACCTGGGCATCGCTCATCCCCACCATCACACGGCCTAGGCCCTCCTCATCAGACCATGAATAAAGATAGAGGCGTTCTTTCGGCAAATGTTGAAGTCCGGCCCCAGGGGGGCGGGCCGGATCATGGTCTGGAAGCCACTCCGGCGGTCCCTCCACCGAGTCGCCCGATCCCCGGTCGATGCCGATCCCCGCGAGCCCGGCCTCCTGGGAGAAGGCGGTCAATTCTTCGACAGTAAAAGGTTCTACCTTGTCCAAATAGTGTACAAAGCGGGCTGTGTTGCCCAGAAAGGCGTCGAGGATTTCCTCTGCCGCCTGTTTTGAGAGGACGCCTCCCCGGGCGCTCAGTTGAATGACCTCTGCCACCAGGACCGCATGTTCCTTCACGTGAGACTGGAAGTCCTCTTTGGCCTGGTGGATCTGCCACAGGAAATAGGCCGTCACAACACAGAAAAGAAGCGAAAAGACAAACAGGTTGGCTGCCCACAGGGGGAGACCACGTCTAATTCCTGCCATGACCCTTGCCGCCCCCCTTCCCGCCATACTGGCCTCGGCCCTTGCCGATGCGGCGTCGTACCCCGGTGGCGTCTTTCCCCCCGGCACCGCTCCCTGTTGCGTAGAGTCTGGCGGCATTGAGGACGCTTTCCCCTTCGCGCAGGTCGCCCCATATCCTGACCATGCTCCCCGTAGAGAGAGCTTTCGGAAGCCGATCCGGATGGATGGCCACCTCCACGGGTTTCCCCTCGTTTTCCTCGCCCTCCATCCCATCGGATACTTCTTCAATAAGGAGGACGGAGAGCTTTCCGGCATCCCGGTCCACGGAAAGGACGCGGCCCAAAAAGAGGTCCTCGCCCGAGGCGTCGAGAACCCATCCGTTGAGCAGGACGCCTATCAGAAGGAGTAAGAAAGTCCGCATTGAATGACCGTCTGAGTATAGGATTCATAGTCGAGAGGCGCATCGCCGGACCGCCATCCCGCCTGTCCAAAGAACTCAAAGCCGCCCCAGAACCTGCTGACCTGGATCCCTGCGGACCAGATGTCATTATACTGTCTTACGCGGGTGATGCTTTCCGGGACCCGATGGTAGTCTGTCCGGAACCACGCGGCCTCCACCCCCACCAACCATTCAGGCGCCGGAGCCCACGAAAGGGCGGCCCCCGCCTGGATCTCCCTGTACGATTCCATATCCAGCGACGCGTCCAGGTCTCCATAGGCCCCATAGACCCGGCCGGTCAGGGAGGAGAGGATGAAAATGTCCAGATTTAGGGCCGTCGCGAGAAGGCGGTTGTCGCGTGGGGGGTAAAGCGTATGCAGGGGGCTGTTCCCCTTTTCAGCAGAATCCGGGCGCCACGGGGACGGTTCCCATCCCTTCTCAGGACGAAACACGGGAGAAGACCGTTTACCGCCTTTCCCGCCCTTTGCATCCTGTCTCCCCTGTCCCTTGCCGGAAAAAGGCATGGCCCAGTTCAAATAGCTGAGCCAGCGGCAGGTCTGCTCGAACCCCAGGGTCAGTCTGCTGGACATGATCCAGTCGGCCCGAACGCCGACCATGGCCTCGTTCCGCTCATCGGCTTCGATGAGCGCATCCCGATAGGCGGCCACCTCTCCCATGAGTGCTGGCAGGAACTTGCCTTCCGCCAGGGAGTACGTGATGGCCCCATCTGCCTGCACCCGATAGTTGTCGCCCACGCTCCAGTAATCCTGGTACTTTCCCTCCACGGACAGGTCGAGGCTCAGATCATCGGTCAAACCCAACGGCTGGCCGGCCCTTAGCCCATACACAGAAAACCCTGAGCCCTCGGAGGGGTCGGTCAGGGCCGGATTGGAATCATATCCGGCGGTCAGTTCAGCGGTCAGGTCCACGGCCCCTGAATGGCCGCCCATTAGCAGAAAGCAGAATAAAGCCCCAACCAAACCTGAGCCTAAACGGCGCATGGATACGGCACGGCCCAGCCGTCTCAGAGATTCAGGCCCCGGAACGGCTGTGGTCTTTGTCTTCGATGCAGTCGGTTTCAATGTGCTGATTGCCTGATTCTGGATTCGGGATGCGGGTATCCCTAAGTTTGGAGTTACGAGTTTGAAGTGCCTAAAGTTAAGAATGAACAATTCCGATTTAAACTTTCAACTTCGCACTCCACACTCCACACTTCTTTGTCTGACCCTTGAGCTTCACGCCTAACGCCTCCCCTATACCCCCTTTCAGAGAAAAAGGAAAGACCCCACGCTTGGGGGCCTTCCCTGTCATAAACCATGAGGCATAGAAAAGCCTCAACTCTGCCGAGTGCCCTTATTGCACCTGATTCTGCCGGGCGCCTCGCCACAGGGGCTG
>Ga0172370_10005577_pt1 | contig 16202 bp, 17 predicted proteins | sample LakKiv5m_FD_114538 | JGI IMG/M metagenome (GOLD analysis project Ga0172370, IMG submission 114538) | Freshwater microbial communities from Kabuno Bay, South-Kivu, Congo - kab_022012_11.5m | ecosystem: Environmental > Aquatic > Freshwater > Lake | place: Democratic Republic of the Congo...
CGCGGTGACGCGGCCGGCGGCGGTCAGGGCGCCGGGACCGGCGAGGGCGACTCGGCCGATGGCGGCGACGGCGTTGGCGAGGGCAGCGGCGTGGGGTCGGCCGTCGGTGTGGGGGCGGCCGTCGGTGTGGGGTCAGTCGTCGGCGTGGGGTCGGCCGTCGGCGTGGGGTCAGTCGTCGGGAGCGGATCGGCGATGGGCGTGGCCACGGGCGTCGGTGCAGGGCTCGAGATGCCCAGGGGCGACGGCGAAACGGCCGGGACGGACGAGTCGGTCGGCGACGCCGACGGCAGGGGCGCCTCGGCGAGCGGGGACGCGGACGGAGACGCGGCGACCCCGAGAGCGGCCGGGGAGGCCGACGTATCAGGCGTCCCCACACTCCCGGTCCCGGCAGTACCGGCGACCGACACGGCCGTGCCGGGCACGACGCTCGCGACCGCGGAGCGCGAGGAGCGCGGCGCGTCGCTGTGGGTCGCCGCGACCTCGGCGGTGCTCACCGTCGCGGCGGCCGCCAGGATGAGGGCCGCCGTCTTGAGCGTCGCCGGCACGCCGAGGGCGGCTCCGATGCCGCCGCCGGCGGCGGCGGCGATCGGCGGAACACCGAGGGAAAGCGGCGAGACGGCCGCCGACACAGGTGGAACGGGCAGCGAAAGCAGCGCCGGGGGCAGTGGCTGCATCGGCAGAGCGGCGAGGACGCCGACCGAACTGGGCACCGGCCGGCCCTCGGGCCCGCAGTGCGCCTCGAAGCTCGCGCGGAACGCCTTGCGGGCGCGAGCCAGCAGCACTTCGACGGATCCGGGCGTGAGGTCGAGGCAAGCGCCGACCTCGACCAGGCTGAGACCGTGTACGTCCTTGAGCAGCAGGGCCGCGCGCTGACGCCGTGTGATGTCGCTGAGCGCAGCCTCCAGGAGCCGGTTGAGCTCGGACTGCTCGAACGGGTCGTGGGGACTGGCCGGATCGGCCTCCCTCGCATGGCCGTCGGCGTCGGAGACGCCGTGGTGCCCGGCCAGAGAAACGGGTCGCCGTCTCGCCGACGCCCGCAGATGGTCGTAGCATCGGTTGATCGTCATGCGGTACAACCACGGACGCAACAGCACCTCGCGGTCGCGCGGGACACGCTCGAACGCACGGATCAGCACATCCTGAGTGATGTCCTCGGCGTCGGAGGTGTGGCGAACCATGCGCAGCGCAAGGTTGTAGATGCCGGTCGCGTACTGCTCGTGCAGACCGGCGAAGGCGTCGGGCGTACGGCTTCGCAGGCCCGCCACAAGGCGCGCGTCGACCGGCTCGCCACCGTCACTCGTATCTGCGCCCGTCCACCTGCGTGCCACGATCCCCCTTTTCCCCGTCCGATCCGTTCGCGGCAGGCGGCTGCCCGCAGCGCTCCTCTACTATAGACGCTGTTTCACGGCCGACCCTAGCCCTCCTCCCTGGCCTGACGCAGCGCCGCCGCGAAATCGTCCTTCTTCACATCGAGCACCTTGGCGATGCGCCGCGTCGCGCCCGGAAAGACCTGCTCGACGTGCTCCCCCATGGTCTCGTCGCTGACCACGGCGAGAGCCGCTTCGCCGCTCGCCAGCGCCTCGCCGAGCTCTTCCGCGTCCTTCTTCGGCAACGAATCCTGCACATGCCTCACGAGGGCCCCGGCGCCGGCGCCGAGTATCGCCATCGGCACAAGCGCCAGCGGGAAGAGCACGCCGATGACGGCGCCGATACCCGCGCCGGCCCACACCGGATGGCCGGAGTGCCTCTTCTTATCCACCTGCGGAGTGCCGTCGGCGTTCTTCGTGACGACTGCGGCGTCGTAGGTCCCCGCCAGACCCTCCGCGTACAGCCTCTTGAGCCCGTCGAAGTCGCGCTCGGCCGCCTCGACGGTGTCGTACAGGCCCACGAACAGGTGCACGGGGTCTCTCTCCACGGCGCCACACCTCCATCCAGTCGGCGGCGCCGGCGCCGATCGCCGGCGGCCCGCTCATTGCCTTCTCCCGCGGCAGTTCTACCCCTGCGTGCCGAAACGTACAATCCCGCCGCGCGCCGACGCTTCAGTCTCGTCGCTGCAGGGCCGATACCGGTCACAGCGAAACCACAGACGGGAACGCGGGCGAACGCGGAGGCGCAGTGAACCAGGGACGGGCCGCCGGTCGGCGTGTCGCTCCCTGCGAGAGAGGAGAGCTCATGGGTCGTTTCGGCAGAAGCTGGGAGCTCGTCAAGCTGTGCTGGGGCGTACTGCAGCAGGACAAGGAGCTGGTCGTCTTCCCGATCGTCTCGGCGATCGGCGTCCTGATCGCGACCGCCTCGTTCGTGGTCCCCGGGTTCTTCACGGGCTTCTGGTCCGGCGTCGGCGACGACGGCGCCGGTGTGGGCCTGTGGATCCTCATCATCCTGTTCTACCTCGTCGAGTACCTGATCATCGTCTTCTTCAACGCGGCCCTGGTGAGCGCCGCAATCATGCGCCTTGAGGGCGGGGACCCGACGCTCGGCGACGGGCTGCGCGGCGCCTGGAGTCACATCGGGGCCATCCTGGGATACGCCGCGATCTCGGCGACGGTGGGCCTGGTACTCCAGGTGCTGCGCGAACGCGGCGGCATCGCCGGCGCCGTCGTCGCGGCGCTGGGCGGCATGGCCTGGAACATCATCACGTTCCTCGTGATCCCCGTGCTGGTCGTCGAGGGGGTCGGGCCGGTCACGGCGATCAAGCGCAGCGCTTCGCTGCTCAAGAAGACGTGGGGCGAGCAGATCATCGGCAGCGCCGGCATCGGCCTGGTGTTCGGTCTCATCGGGCTTGCCGTCGCAGTCGTCGGGATCGGTCTCGGGGTGCTGGTGATCGGCGCCGGCGTCGTGCCTCTGGGCATCGCCGTGATCGCCGTGGCGATCATCGCGATCCTGCTCGTCAGCCTGCTCGGCGCCACGCTCCACGGCATCTACTCCGCCGCCGTGTACGAGTACGCGGTCGGGGGCGACACGGGTGCGTTCGACCGCGACATGCTGGCGGGCGCGTTCCGGCAGAAGGGCTCCGGGAGGCGCTCGTGATCCCGCACCTCCCCACGAGCGCCGGACCGGCCTCGCCATGTGACAGATCCCCCGGCATCGGATAGCGTGCGCTCATGTTCGACTTCGTGAATCTCCTGCCCGGCTGGCTCGAGCTCGTCTTCATGGTCTACTGGGTCGTCACGATCGTCCTGCTGATCATGGACGACCGCGAGCCGTCGATCACCATCGCCTGGCTGTTCATCCTCATCTTCGTGCCGTTCGTCGGCGTCTTCTTCTACGTCTTCTTCGGGCGCGACTGGAAGGTCGTCGCGCGCCGCAAGGGCTGGATCCAGACGCTGGCGCGAGTCGAGAAGGAGGAGATGGCGCCGATCTACAAGCGCAACGCCCAGGCCACGGCCCGCTTCTACGAGGAGTGGGGCGACGAGATCGCCGAACCCATCATGCGCGCCATCGCCGCCGAGAACGTCTCCAGGGTGCTGCCGGCGTCCTCGCTCGAGCTCTACAACGACGGCGCCACCAAGTTCAGGCGGCTCAAGGAGGACCTCGCCGGGGCACAGCGGTTCATCCACCTGCAGTACTTCATCTGGGAGCAGGATCGACTCACCGCGGAGATCGTCCCGATCCTGCTCGACCGCCTCGCCGCGGGAGTCGAGATACGCATCATGTACGACTGGATGGGCTGCATCACGTTCAAGAAACGGGAGCTCAAGCAGCTGGCACGAGCCGGCGCCGACGTCCGCGCCGACGTCACCGACCTCCTGCGCATCAACTATCGGAACCACCGCAAGATCGTGGTGATCGACGGCGAGATCGGCTACACGGGCGGCATGAACGTCGGCCAGGAGTACATCGACGGCGGCGAGCGCTTCGCCACGTGGCGCGACACGCACATGCGCATGACGGGCCAGGCCGTGGCCGGGCTGGAGAAGCTGTACGCCTCGCGCTGGTTCGAGCACAAGAAGGACCACGAGAACCTCTTCGCCGAGCAGTACATGCCGGCGCCCGACCCCACGGCCGTCGAGACCGGGACGCTGGTGGGGATCGCCGCGCAGGGGGTCGAAGACCCCTGGAGCGCGGCGCGCCGGGCCCACATGGTGGCCATCGGCCAGGCCGAGGAGTCCGTGTGGATCCAGTCGCCGTACTTCGTCCCCGACTACAGCATCTACGACGTCATGATCAACGCGGCGCTCAGCGGCGTCGACGTGCGCTTCATGATGACGGGCATCCCGGATAAGCCCATCGCCCTGTGGGCGGCGCAGACCTACTACAGGAAGCTCATCGAGGCCGGCGGCCGCGTGTTCCTGTACGAAGCCGGCTTCTTTCACGCGAAGACGATCGTCGTCGACCACATGGTGAGCGCCGTCGGCACGATGAACATGGACCAGCGCAGCCTCAAGCTGCACAAGGAGCTCATGGTCTGGGTGTTCGACAGGGGCTTCACGCAGCAGGTGGTCGACGCGTTCTCGGAGGACATGACCCACTGTCGCGAGGTGACGCTCGACGACGTCCTCACGGTAGGACGCCTGAAGAGGTTCCGCAACCAGTCGGCGCGGCTCTTCTCGAACGTGCTCTGAGGCCGGCGAAGGGGGTCACCACGGCGACCGGCGGGCCCGCCCAGGACCAGGAGCCGCGGACCGGGGTCCGCGTCGTCAGGGCGCGGGCAACACACGCCGTCTGGATCAAGCGCGCGGTCATCCTGGGCGCCACCGCCATCGGCCTCTACGTCGTGTGGCCGAGCCTGGCGGCCGTCTTCTCGTCCGGGCCCCAGCTCCGGACGGTCAACCCGCTCTGGGGCATCCCGATCGTGCTGGCGGAGGTCGCCAGCTTCGCATGCATGTGGGCGCTGCTGCGGCTCGCCCTCGATGTGAAGCCCTGGTTCCCCGTCGCCACGGCACAGCTCGCCGGCAACGCGTTCAGCCGCATCGTCCCGGGCGGAGCGGCGGCCGGCGGCGCGATGCAGTTCGACATGCTGCGCCAGGCGGGCATCAGCACGACCTGGGCGGCGACGAGCGTGACGGCAGTGTCGCTCATCTCGACGGCGACGCTCCTCGGGTTGCCCATCCTGAGCATCACGGTGATCCTCGTGACGGGAGCCTCCGTCGAGCGCAATCTCTTCCGGGTGGGGTCCATCGCCGTCATCGTCTGCCTCGCGGCGATCGCCGGCGGCGCGGTCCTGCTGTTCGCCGACCGCCCTCTCCTCTGGATCGGGAGCGTCGCCCAGAGGGTCCGGAGCCGCGTGCTGCGCCGACGGCCGGCCCTGGAGGATCTGCCGGAGCGGTTCGTCGACGAGCGCGACCTGATCCGCCGGGTGCTCGGCGCCGGCTGGTGGCAGGCGCTCGTCTACAGCGCCGGCAACTGGCTTCTCGATCTCACGGCGCTGCTCCTCGCACTCGCCGCGGTAGGCGCCGAGCCTCGTGCCTCGGTCGTCCTGCTCGCCTACGTCGTCGCCGCCTTCCTCGGCATGATCCCCATCACGCCCGGCGGGCTGGGGTTCGTGGAGGCCGGCCTGCTCGGCACGCTCAGCCTGGCCGGCATCGGCACCGACCAGGCGCTGCTGGCAACGCTCGTCTACCGCTTGGCCGGCTACTGGCTGCCGATCCCCACCGGCGCCGTGGCCTACTTCCTCGCAGCGAGGAAGTACGGCCGGCCGCAGCACACGAAGGCCGACGCTGAGGGCCGGATCCTCCCCTAGCCTTCCGCACCGCCCTCCACCGGCGTCTCGCGACCGTCCACGAGGTGCGCCACGGACAGCACCGGGTGGCGCCACAGCATCCGCGGTCCGCTGTAGCGCATCACCTCGCGCACACGCTCGCGCATCGCCGGCCGGTAGCAGTGCGTCTCGCACCTGGCGCAGGTCGGCTTGTCCGCGCCGTAGCGGCACTTCTCCAGTCGGAGACGCGCGTAGGCGAGGAGCTCGGCGCACTCGCGGCAGAGCCCATCCCCCGAGTCCCGCGCCCGCGTCCGGTGGTGATCGCGGCAGTAGAGGGCGATCATCGCCGCGATGGTCTTCTCCTCGCGCGCCAGGCGGCGCGGCGGCCTGCGGGTCTCCTCGGTCATACCGCAGTCTTACCACGCACGCCGGCCTTCATGCCTTGGCCCGCGTCAGGGAGGCGACTCCCCGCTGAGGTCCGCCGACTCCTTGCCCCCCTTACAGGTGTGCGAACAGCTGGTGGGCGACGAGACCCGCCGGCGGCGGCGCGTCCCGAGAGGCTTCCGCCTCGTCCTCTCGCACGCCCGGCCGCCGGGAGCGCGGACGGTCTACCGGACCGTCCGCCACGCGGCCTCCCGCAGCGGCCCGGCGACGTCCCAGACGGGCTGCCACACGGTGATGCTCCCCGCGGCCGGCTCGCCGCAGATGAGCCGGACGGCCTTGCGCCAGTAGAGGCGGACCGGGCGCGCCTCGCGGATCTCACCCCAGGGCACGAAGATCGCCGCCTGAATACCCTGGGCCGGCGGTCGCGCCTGCACCCAGAGCCCGTCTCCGGCGGCGATGACGGTGACGCACCAGTCGTAGCGCATCCTGCCGCCGAACTCGACACACTGGCGGTCCCAGCGCTGACCCTGTGGCTCGGGCCCGCCGGGGAAGCGCTCGGCCAAGCTGTCGTAGCCGCCGAGTCTGTTGAACGCCCGCGTGAAGATACTCACGAGACTGAGAGCCTATCCCTTGCCGCTGATGAACCCATCGAGCGCGGCTCCGCGATCCCGAGCCGCCACGTCACCGGGGCCGCCGCGCTGGCGGGTGATCCAGCGCACGAAGGCGTACAGGCAGAGCGCGAACAGCACCACGAACTCGACCACGTACAGCCCGGTGGGCCAGTCGACCACGTCCAGGAGCGAGCTGCCGAACAGGAACTGCAGCACGAAGAACACGCCGCTCCCCACGAGAAAGCCGACGAGGTACCGGTTGCGGGCGCCGTCCTCCCACTCCCGTGCGGCATGCCGCACGAGCCGGACCATGAGGCCGGCGTACAAGAGCAGGACAACGAGCTGCGCCGGCCACGACTCCATGACCTCCCGCAGCCGGCGAGCCCAGGCGACCTGGTCGGGATCCGTCACGCCGATCATGAGCAGCGCCCTCATGCGGCCCTCCTTCGCGAGCCCGCTCCACCGGGCCGTTCGGGTCCATAGTACTCCTGTGACCGGCGAGGACCTCCGCCTACTCGGCCGCCTGACCGCTCCACGGGCCCAGGGACTCCGCGATGCGCACCATCTCCTCCCGCGTCAGATCGCCGGCCACCGTCGCCACCCAGCCGTCCTTCTTCACCCAGAGGTGCGGCCAGTACCCGGGATCGACGATGACGTGGGCGGTCGCGCCTTCGAACGCACCGGCCGTCAGTCGCACATCGGTGGTGTGGCGCCGCCACTGCGCCCGGTCCCAAGGGCTGACATCGCCGATGAACGGATCAGACGTGTCGACGCGGATCTCCGGCTCCCCCTCCCCCGAGGGACCGATCGTGGAGACGCCCGTCAGCCTCGGTTCCGGCCGCACGGAGACGTAGGCCGCGTCGAAGCCACGCCGGTAGGCGAGCGACACGATCGTACCTGGGATCGAGCCTCCCCCCAGAGAGCGCGGGAGGCTCACACTGCCGTGCGCCTGGGATGCGCCCTCCTGGAGCTCGAAGCCCCGCGGGAGCCAGGCAGGAAACGCCGGGATCCCGTCGACCGCCTTCGTCATCGCGGCCGGATCGGAGAGCGGCAACGCCGGGAACCTCATGGACTCGTCGATGAGCGAGGGAGCACTCTGCTCCTGTGTCTCCTCGGCCGGCGGCTTCTCGAGCGTGAACTCGGAAGCCGGCGGCGCCTGCGTGAGGGCGGCCGAGTCGACGCGCAGTTCGTAGCGGCCGCGGAAGCCGCCGACGCGAAGCGGCAGCCGCGTGTCGGCATCGATGATCACGGTCACGGACCGGCCCTTCGCCGCCGCCTCCGCCGGGCCCGCGGAGAAGGCCTCGGCCCGCAGGGTCCAGACCGCGCGGCCGTTGAGCTCGCCGGTCGTGAACCGGATGTGCGGATCTCCGAGCATCGTGCGCAGGTAGGCGCGCACCTGCCAGATCGGGAACTCCCCCGACCCGACGAAGACCCGGGCATCCGGCGGTCCCGGGGCGACGTCGTGCGTCTCCGTGAAGACGTACCTCGTGATCGTCGTCGTGATGACGTCCTGCCCCGTGGCGGGATCCTGCGCCGTGACCTCGGAGCGAAAGCCCTGCTCACCATAGTCGAAGGAACCCTGGGCTACGCGGGTGCGGGCGTCGTAGGCGACCGTCTCCACGTAGCCCGGCAGGGGCAGGAGCGCATCCTTGCCGAGTGTCTTCGTCGTGATGCGATAGCTCCCGTTGCGGGCGCAGAGGAACGTGACCTTGTCACCGGCGGAGAACGCGCCGTCCCGGACCTTGCCGATGTAGAGAGTCCCCTCGAGCCCCTGAGCGTCGTCGAGCGCTCCGAGCGCGTAGCGGATCGCCTCCGCCGCCGTGGCCGGCTGCGGCCCGAGCACGACCGAGCCTCGGTCGGCGCCCGGCAGCCCCGCGAGCACCACCACGGCGAGCACTGCCGCCGCGGCGACGGCCGCGGCCGCCATCCACATCGCCTTGCGGCGCCGGAGCAGGGGGGTCGCGTCGTGCGCCGCCGGTCGGTCCGCCCCCTCGGAGTCGGCGGCACCCGCGCGATGTCGCCGGAGCTCCGGCTCCGCTGCGGCCATGACCGCCGCCCAGTAGCCGGGACCATGCTCGCGCACCGGGAGCTCTTGCAGGAGACCGCCGAGGTGCGTATCGCGCTGGCTGGTCATCGTTCCACCTCCTCGCCGGCGGCGAGTAGTGCCCGGAGGCGCGCCCGCGCCGACGCGACGCGTGAGGCGGCGGTGCCCACGGGTACCCCGAGAGTCTCCGCCGCCGTGCGGTAGTCGTAGCCGAACTGGTCGACGAGCACGATCGCGGCGCGATGCCCCGGCGGCAGGGTCCTCAGCGCCGCCAGGAGGCGCTCGCGATCGTCGAGCGCATCCGCAGGATCCTGTTGCAGGGCCGATCGGGCCGCCGGCAGCTCATCGGGCGCCGTCGGGTCCTCAGGGCGGCGCCGGCGCAGGTGGTCCAAGCAGGTGGTCGTGGCGATCCGGCAGAGCCAGGCGCCGAGTGGCGCGTCGCCGCGGAACGACGGGAGCCCGCGCAGCGCCTTGATGGCGACCTCCTGCAGAGCGTCGTCCATCGCCTGCCGGTCATCCAGGATGCGGTCGGCGATCACGCGAAGACGCCGGTCGTAGTGCCGAAGGATCGTCTCGAACGCCCTGGCGTCTCCCTCGCTGGCAGCAGCGACGACGCCGGGCGCGACCTCGTCGCCGAGGCCGGTTCCCCCAGGGGGCGGTGTCACGGACGGCACCAGGGTGGGGGCGAGGCTCCGTCCGCGGTGTACGACCTGCAGCAACATGCTCCCCCCTTGGTCACGAGCACGGGTGTGCTCCTCACGAGGGAAGGACGCAAGCAGCAGCGGATTCTATCGATTCCCGGCACGACGGCCCCCTGGGGATCTGCGCCCGAAGCGCGGGGGCATCCTAGCACGGCTCCCGCCGCCGTCCGGAGCGGACACCTTTGCCCACCGAGGGGGTAGTCTTAGCGGCATGGACGGCGAGTGGCGCATCGAGCACGACAGCATGGGTGAGGTGCGCGTCCCGGCCGCGCACTACTGGGGCGCGCAGACGCAGCGCTCGCTGGAGCACTTCCCCATCGGTGTCGAGACGTTCCGCTGGGGTCGCCCGGTGATCCGCGCGTTCGGCGTGCTCAAGCTGGGGGCGGCGCGGGCCAACGCGCAGCTCGGCCGGCTGCCGCAGGCCGAGGCCGAGCTCATCGCCCGCGCCGCGCAGGAAGTCATCGATGGGGTTCTTGACGCCGAGTTCCCTCTGGTCGTCTTCCAGACCGGCAGCGGGACGCAGACCAACATGAACGCCAACGAGGTGATCGCGAACCGCGCCGACGAGCTCGCCGGGACCGGCCGCGGCGCCGGCGAGCCCATCCATCCCAACGACCACGTCAACCTGGGCCAGTCGAGCAACGACACCTTCCCGGCAGTGATGCACATCGCCGTCGCCGTGGAGCTCGAGGACGTGCTCATCCCGGCGATCGAGGAGTTGCGCGGCACTCTGGCGGCCAAGGCCGACGCGTTCGCCGACGTCGTGATGGTGGGCCGCACGCACCTGCAGGACGCCACCCCAGTGACGCTGGGCCAAGTGATCTCCGGCTGGGTGGCCCAGCTCGACCAGGCGGTCGCCACGGTCCGCGGCACGCTGCCCGGTCTGCACGGACTGGCGCTCGGCGGGACGGCGGTCGGCACCGGGCTCAACACCGACCCACGCTTCGGGGAGACCGCCGCCCGTCACATCAGCGAGCTCACCGGCAAACCCTTCCACCCCGCGGAAAACTTCTTTGCCGCGCTCTCGGCGCACGACGCGGTCGTCAACGCGAGCGCGGCGCTCCGCACGCTGGCGGGCGCGCTGATGAAGCTCGCGAACGACGTCCGCTGGTACGCGTCCGGGCCGCGCGACGGAATCGGGGAATTGCGCATCCCCGAGAACGAGCCCGGCTCGTCGATCATGCCCGGCAAAGTGAACCCGACCCAGGCCGAGGCGCTGACGCAGGTCGCGGTGCGCGTCTTCGGCAACGACGCCGCGGTGGCGTTCGCCGGCTCGCAGGGCAACTTCCAGCTCAACGTGTACAAGCCGGTGATGCTGCACGGCCTGCTCGAATCAGCTCAGCTGCTGGCGGAAGCCGCCGGCGCCTTCGACCGCTTCTGCGCGCGCGGCCTCGACCCGGACCTGGACGCGATCCGCCGTCACCTGGAGGCCTCCCTCATGCTGGTGACGGCGCTCACGCCGCACATCGGCTACGAGAAGGCGGCGCGCATCGCGCAGAAGGCGCATCATGAGAGCCTGACCTTGAAGGAAGCGGCGCTCAGCCTCGGCTACGTCACGGCCGGGCAGTTCGATGCCTGGGTGCGCACCGCCGACATGACCCACCCGCTGACCGGGTGAGCAAGCGCTCGACACCCGCCCGCGCCACGTCGTCCCGCTCGCGGCCGGCCCGCCGCCGGTCTGCGTCCGCCGCACCTGCCCGCCGGTCCGCGCCGGCCACGCCCACCCGCCGCCGCAAGAGCATGAGCTTTCTCGACATGCTGCTGATCGCCCTTGCGATCGTCGCCGCGGCGATGCTCGTCGCGATCCTGATCCTGGTGTTCGCGGTCGGCCTCTGAGGCGCCGGCGGGCGGGGTCCGCACCCGCCACGGTCGGGCGCCCGGCTCAGAGATTGGTCAGGCTCTCCGGCTCGATCTCGCCGAGAGCAGCCTGCGCCGCGAGCGCGAGCTCGCGTTCATGCTCGCGCCCGATCGCGAACACGCGGTACAGGTGCGCCTTCGCCGGCACGAACTCGAGGATGCCGCTGAGGAGTTGCTCCTCGATGCGGTCCGTCGCGGGATCGTAGACAGGCAGCCGTTTGGGCCCGACGAACGGGTTGAGCGGCCGCGGGTCCTGCGAGGCGATGTCGACCACGAAGTCAATGCCGCGGGTGTCGGCCGGGAGACGCTGCACGATCGCGGCGTGGAACTCCTCACGGGAGATGTCACGGGCGGCCGGCAGCGGCTGCTGCCGCTCGACGTGGTGTTCATAGACCATGCTGTACTTCACGTGGCGGTGGATGATGCTCTGCCACTCCTCGGCGAGATCGCGGCGGAGGCTCTGGAGCGGCTCGTCGAGCCATGACTCCACCGCCGTGAAGAGCGACCATTCGGTGAGGCGACGGTAGGCGGCGGGGTCGTCGAGAGGGCTCCGCGGCAGGATCAGCTCCATGGTCGGCCGGAAGATCTCGTGGAGATGCAGGTCGATGGCGTGGCCGATGCGATGGAAGTAGACGTTCTCGTACATGTAGAAGCGGGCGTTGAGGAAGGCGCGCAGCGAGCTGAGGGCGCGCTTGTGGAACGTGAGACCGTCGGCGGTGCAGAACGTGTAGTAGAGGAGGCGGTCGACGTCGATGGGGCCGAGCCCGACGCCGCACATGGCCGCGTCGCGGCGCACGTAGTCGAGGTTGTCGACCGTGACGGCGCCCGAGAGGGAGCGGTGCAACAGACGCACCCAGCGAGGGATGGGATCGGCGGCGCCCGAGGCTGCGGCCCCGCCGCCCCCACCCGCGCGCGGGGGCCCCTCCTCGGCCCGCACGAGGAAGGCGACGTGCCACGGATCCACGGCTTCGCCGGCGGCGAACGAGCCCGACGGGCTTCGCCGCAGCTCGGCAAGCAGCGATCCGAGCTCGTTCACGATGAGGTGCTGCGAGACCTGCTCGTGGTCGACACCGAACACAGGCAGCAGGTACTCCTCGTCGCAGAAATGACTGAACGGCCCGTGGCCGACATCGTGCAGCATGCCGGCCAGCCGCAGGGTCTCTTCGACCAGCGGCAGCGACGGTGTCTGCGGCTCGACCTCGGCCAGCGTCGGGTAGACCTGGCGCGCCAGCTCACCGGCGAGATGCATGGTGCCGAGGCTGTGCGTGAAGCGGCTGTGCTCGGCGGTCGGGAAGACCCACCATGAGCTCTGCAGCTGGTGGATGCGCTTGAGCCGCTGCACCCAGGGGTTGTCGATCACGTCAGGTTCCGCGATCTCGCCGGCGCGAGACAGGGTGATGCGCAGGTACCCGTAGAGTGGGTCGGCGATCAGATGAACGTCGTCGTAGGGCAGCCTCATGCGCCTCAGCTCTCTGTCTGCGCGTCGGCCAGGAGGCGCCGGTAGGCGGCTTCGTGCGCGGCGACGAACGCGTCGCTGCCGAAGCGCTCCTCGACCGCCCGCCGGCACTCCGCCGGGTCGATCTCGCCGATACGCGCGGCCGCCTCGACCATCTCCTCGGCGGTCTCCACGATGAACCCCGTCCTGCCGTGTTCGATCACCTCGGGGACCGACCCCTGACGCATCGCGATCACCGGGGTACCGCAGGCCAGCGACTCGATCATGACGAGGCCGAATGGTTCCGGCCACTGGATCGGGAAGAGCGTGCAGCGGGCACGCCGATAGAGCTCGACCTTGGTCTCGTGGTCGACCTCGCCACGGTAGTGGACGTTGTCGGAGAGGTGCGGCTCCACCTCGGCTGCGAAGAAGTCGCGTTCCGGGCCTTCGTTCACCTTGCCGGCGAGGATCAGGCGCGTGCCGAGCCGCTGCGCGACCCGGATCGCGGTGTGCGCGCCCTTGTCGGCGGTCATGCGCCCGATGAAGAGGAAGTAGTCGTCCTTCTCGGCACAGAACGGCATGTGCTCGACGTCGATGGCATTGGGGACCGTCGCGACGAAACGCAGATCGGGGAACCCCTTCCGCTGGTACTCGGAGATGGCGATGAACGAGAGGTCTCGACGAAGGGAGCTCAGCATCTCCTGGGTGAGCCGGTCGGCGGGCCCGTGCAGCGTCGCGACGACCGGGACGCCCACGAGCTCGTGGACGAGCGCACCCATGGCGCGGCTGGCGAGCCCGTCGTGATCGTGGATCACGTCGAACTCCCGCGCCCTCTTGTAGGCCTCGAGACTGTGCATCACCTCGAGGTGCCCGCCGCTCTCGATCTGCTCGAAGGGCGCGCGCGTGAAGATGTAGCTCAGACGAGCCTGCGTCTCGGAGTCGCCGCTGGCGAACAGCGTCACGTCGTGACCGTGCCTCACGAGTCCCTTGGTGAGCAGGCTGACGACGAACTCGATGCCGCCGTAGCGCTGCGGCGGGAGAGGGAACCAGGGCGGCGCGATCATGCCGATGCGCATCACGACCTCCGGACGACGAGGATCGACGAGACGAGAGGCGTGCGGCCCAGGCTGAGCACGACCGGACGCCACGCGCATCCTACCCCGGTTCCCGGCTCAGATACCCGTCGGCGGTGGGATACGCTTGGTGCCATGATCGACCTGCACACCCACACGACCTTCTCGGACGGCTCGCTGACCCCGACGGAGGTGGTCGCAGAAGCTGCGGCGATGGGCCTCACGGCCGTCGCCGTCACCGACCACGACACGGTCGACGGCCTGCCCGAGGCCCTGGCCGCCGGTGAGCGCCTCGGCATCGAGGTCGTGCCGGGCGTCGAGATCAACCTCGAGCACGACCGGGTGACCATGGACATGCTCGGCTACTTCCTCGGCGGCCGGCCCAGCCGGGAATTGAGGGCGGAGCTGGCGCAGCTCCGCGTCTACCGCGACGAGCGCAACGCGCGCATGCTGGACCGGCTCGCGGAGCTGGGCCTGCCCCTCGACCCGGAGGACCTTGCGAGCGCCGCCGAGAGCGGCGCCGTCGGCCGCCCGCACATCGGCGAGGCCATGGTCAGACGCGGCTACGTCGGCTCGATCCCCGAAGCGTTCGAGCTGTACCTCCGTCGCGGCGCTCCCGCCTGGGTCGATCGCCGCCGGCTCGGGCTCGGCACGGCGCTGCGCATGCTGCGCTCCTCCGGCGCCGTGCCGGTGCTCGCCCATCCCGGCATAATCCGCACCGACGCCGCCGGACTGCGGCGTCTCGTGCGCGACGCTTCCCGGGACGGTCTCGCCGGCATCGAGTGCTTCTACCCGCTGCACGACGAGGCGACGGTGGCCGCCTGTCTCGCGCTGGCGAGCGAGTGCGGCCTCGTGGCGACGGGCGGCTCCGACTACCACGGCAGCGTCAAGCCGCAAGCCCGGCTCGGCGTCGGCTCGGGCGGCCGCCCGGTGCCCGACACCGTGCTCGCCGATCTCCGCCGCCTCGCCGACGACCACCCGGAGCGGCTCGGCTGAGCCGTCCGGTCCCCCGCGGGAGGCGCACCACAGGTACCCCTGGGGGGAGCGGGCATATGGCCGCGCAGCCTCAGGCTTTCACCGTATTGTCCAACATAGCCCCCGGGGGTATAGTCGCAGCGTGGAGGAGTACATGGACTCGAACGAGGCGGGCCGCCTCATCAATCGTCTGCGCCGAGTCGAGGGACAGTCGCGCGGCCTGCAGCGGATGATCGAGGACGGTCGTCCCTGCGAGGAGATCTTCACCCAGCTGGCGGCCACCAAGGCCGCACTGGACCGCGTCGGTGTGCTGCTCATCTCCCTCAAGATGCGCGAGTGCCTCGCCGAAGAGGCCGGCGACCAGATCGCCTCTCCCGAGGCCGTCGAGAAAGCCCTCGAGGCGTTTCTCAAATACGCGCGCTGCTTCAAGTGACGGGCGGGATCCCGTGGCGGAGAAGTTCCACCCCAAGCACGCCTCGAAGCTCGAAGACCCGGCCCGGCTCGTCGAGCTCCCGCCCGAGAGGCTCATCGAGCTTCTGCGCCTGAGCGGCGTCGAGACCGTCGTCGACTTCGGCGCCGGCACCGGCATGTACTCCCTCCCCGTCGCCTCCGCGCTGCCGGACGGCCGGGTCCTGGCGGTCGATGAGCAGTCCGTCTTCCTCGACCGCCTGCACGAGAGGCTCGCGGAGTACGAGTCCGCCGGCCGCGTCGAGACCGTGCTCTCCGCGGAAGGGCGAGTCCCGCTGCCCGACGGCATCGCGGAGCGGATGCTGACCGTCAACGTGCTGCATCACGTCCACGACGAGCCACGCACGCTCGATGAGATCGACCGGCTCCTCGCCCCCGGAGGGATCCTGGTGGCGGTGGAGTGGGCACGGATGGACCGGCCGGTGGGACCCTCAGGCGCTCACGTGCTCGCACTGGACGAGTTCATCGCCCTCGTCGAGAGGCTCGGGTTGCGGGTGCTCGACGTCCATGAGCCGGGAGACGTGGGCCTCTACCATCACGTGATCGTGGCGCAGAAGCCGCAGCCGTGAGCGGCGCGCCCGGCGACGCTGTGGCGGCCGGCGCTCCGAAGACCGCCGGCCCCTCCCTCGTCTCGCACATCCGGGCGGAGCACGGTCCCGGCCTCGTCGCCTCACTCGAACGCCTCGTCGAGCCTTTCGGCGGCTGGGCCGGGATCGTCCTCCCCGGTGAGCGCGTCGCCGTCAAGATCAACCTGCTGCGCACCGCCACACCCGACAAGGCCGTCACCACTCACCCGGAGACCCTCACCGGCGTCCTGCGGGCGCTCAAGGCGGCGGGGGCGGAGCCCTTCGTCGCCGACAGCCCCGGCGGCTGCAACGGCCCGGCCAAGGTGGCGCGCGCCTACAAGCTCAGCGGCCTCGCCGACGCCTGCGCCGCGGAATCCGTGCCGATCGTCGACGTCGAGGACGACGTCGTCAGTCTCGACGCACCGGACGGCCGGCTCTACCGGCGCTTCC
>Ga0172370_10005579_pt1 | contig 16200 bp, 15 predicted proteins | sample LakKiv5m_FD_114538 | JGI IMG/M metagenome (GOLD analysis project Ga0172370, IMG submission 114538) | Freshwater microbial communities from Kabuno Bay, South-Kivu, Congo - kab_022012_11.5m | ecosystem: Environmental > Aquatic > Freshwater > Lake | place: Democratic Republic of the Congo...
CAGGTTTTAATATATACATATCTATCACGCCTATTTTTCTATCTTTCCCGCAAAGTTCTTTTGCCGCCTTTAATGCCTTATGCGTCATGTAACCTGTAGAAACAATGTATATCTCATCCCCTTTTACCAGTTCACAAAACCCTTTTTTAAAATCAAAACTTCTGGTCCCGCCATAAATCCGAGGCAAAGGTTTCCCATCTAACCGCATATATTTAGGACATTTGGTATCGATAGAAAAATCTACAAACTTTTCGGCAAGAAACCAGTCGCTGGGTGAGAAAAATAAAATATTAGGGAGCGCTCTCATAATAGTAATATCCTCAATGCAATGATGGCTCGGCCCTGATACGTCATAACTCACCCCTGAGCCCGCTCCAATAAGATTCACATTGATCTCTTTGTGCTGGCTGGATAAAGCCAGGTTAGTTCTTATCTGCTCATAAGCCCTCATCGTTATAAATGAGGCGATGGCATAAGCATAGACAGTAAAACCTTCGAGCGCTAATCCGGTAGCCACATTAATGAGATTTTGCTCAGCTATCCCTACATTGATAAACCTGTTTTTAAAATCTTTTCTCAGCTTATCAAGCGAAGGCGCCCCAAGATCAGCAGATATAAAAAAAATCCTATTGTTATCATACATTCTGTTGCAAATTTGTTCTATTACCGAATCCCTCATTGCTTTTATCTGAACATCTCTCATTTGCATCCTTTTAGGATATCATCAATCTCGTCTGCTTCCAAGGTTTTAACATGGCAGATAGGGTCATTTTCTAAACCAGGGACCCCTTTTCCTTTACAGGTATTGGCTACCAAAACCTTTGGCCGATCACTATCATCTTTCATGAGATTATTTAAAACCTTACATAACTGCGCAATATTATGCCCATCTACCTCTTCTGATTTCCAATGAAAAGCTTTGAATTTCTCCTTCAAAGGTTCCATACCCAATATTTCTTTTTGATAACCCAGCATTGACATTTTATTATTATCCACTATCAATATTAAATTACTTAGTTTGTGAAAGGAGGCAAACATAACAGCTTCCCAGACAGCGCCTTCGTTTAATTCTCCGTCTCCTGACAAAACAAAAACATTCCTATCTATACCTTTTAATTTTAAAGCCAAAGCCATGCCGCATGCCACGCCAAGCCCATGTCCAAGCGAACCATTTATAGTTTCAAATCCCGGGATCAGCGTATCAGGTATTATGCCAAGAAAGGAATCTTTAGTGCCTATTTTACCCAATTCACTTTTACTAAAGAACTTCAAATCAGCCAATATAGGATACAAGGAAATAGCGCCATGCCCCTTACTTATTATAAACCTGTCTCTTTTGTCCCATTTGACATTTTTAGGGTCATATCTCAGGATGGCGCCGTAATACAAAACAACAAATATCTCAATGTCAGATAAAGACGACGCTAATCTTGTCCCTGGCGCATATTTATGCAGCTTCAAAGTTTCTCTCTTTACCCACTGCGCTTTTTCCTTCAAGGCTTCAAAGGATCTCATGTATCATGCTCTCCATTTTCTTATTCTTCTATTGGATCTAATTCTTCGAATGCCCTTATAAACCTTTTAGACCTATCTATTTCAAGCGCGCTATAATCCTCTCTTTCAGGCTCATAAAATATAATCTGACTGCCATTGAATTCGAAACGAAACGGAACAAGGATTTGTTCACCAAGCGCTTCCCTGACATTATCTTGTTTTGAAGGCGGGACGAAAAGTAACAAAAATCCTCCTCCACCTGCTCCGGTAATTTTGCCGCCTATAGCGCCGGCCTTTCGCGCTCGAGAATAGAGCTCATCCACAGATTTATTAGATACCTTGGAACTCAAACTTTTTTTAAGCACCCATGTCTCATGCAGCAGTTCTCCAAATTTACAAATCGACGTATTACCCTGAAGAATACATATCCCCTCATCTACCATCTTACCAATCCTCTGCAAAAGTTTATGCTTATTATCAAAATTTTCTACATAACTCTTCGCCACATCTGAAGCTGTACGCTTTATACCGGTATAGAAAAGCATTAAGTGAGAATTAAGCTCTTCCATTCTGTCTATAGATAAAGTAAGAGGCCTGACGTTTATTTCTCCGTTCGTGGAGAAAATAATATGATTTAGGCCGCCGTAAGCTGCACACACCTGATCCTGCGAGCCTACTGTCTCTTTAATCATGTTCTGTTCTATATGTATACTTTCCTCCGCCAGCTGTTTTTTGCTAGGCATAATACCTTGAATAGCATAGAGGGCATGCAAAAATCCTACAGTAAACGAAGAGCTGGACCCCATACCGCTCCTGGCAGGCAAATCTCCATCATGATGCACTTCAAGCCCTTTATTAAACTTTAAAAACCGCAGTGTTTCCCTTACCGCAGGATGCTGTATTTGTTCCAAACTTTTACATAACTCTATTTTCGAATACACAATTCGCACTTTGTGTTCAAAAAAAGGCGGTAAAGTCCTGCAGCTAATATAACAATATTTATTAATCGCTGTGCACAGCGCACTGCCGCCATGTTTAAGATACCATGATGGATAATCTGTGCCTCCTCCGAAAAACGATATCCTGAATGGTGTTCTATTGATTATCATTACACCCCTCCCCTCAAACTAAAAAAATCTCCTGCCACAGCATATGCTGCAGGAATACCAATATCCAGAAAACGACACTGGGTTCTATATCCGGCCAATCCTTTGCCTATCCAACCAGGCAACACATCCCGTTCCAAAGATACAGCGTCCGCATTATCAGGAATATCCAAAATCATATCCCGTCTCAATAGATATATCCCTGCATTGATCCACCCCGGGCTATTCTTATTACTTTTTTCAATAAAACTAATGATATGCCCGTCCTTATCCACCTCTACCAGGCCATATCGACTTGCATCATTCAGATATGTCAATAGCAATGTTGCGCTTGAGGCCTGCGACTGATGCCAATCGAGAAAAGCCTGCAAATCCGCATCACAATAAGAATCCCCGTTCATTACCAGTGCCAAGCTGGATTTAAGGGAAAAAATTGTCTTTCGCAACGCCCCTCCTGTGCCTAAAGGCGAGGACTCTTGCGAATAACTAAGCTGCATTCCACCATATGAATCTCCCAGCAGATCTTGTATTTGACCTCCCAGATAACCCGTACATAACATTACATCTTTAATGCCAATTTCAGCTAATTGATTTAACAAATAGAATATAAACGGCTTACCATGAACACTAGCTAATACTTTAGGTTGATCTTTAATAACAGGCCGCAATCGCATGCCCAGCCCGCCTGCCAAAATAACCGCTGTTATTTGTCTAAAATCCTGCTTTGTGCTATTATTAATCATACATTCTTAAAAGGATGTCTCACTATCAATCGATATCCTTTTAACAACTCCTTTATGCCATCATCTAACGAACGCCGCGCTTCGAACCCAGCTTCTTTCAATCTTTGATTCGAAACAATATAATTACGCTTATCCGGATCATTCCCGACTTCTGAGAAATGAATATAAAAATTTGGGACATACTCTTTGATCTTTAAGGCCAACTCTTCCTTGGAAAGATTAGCCGAATCCAAACCCACATTATAAGGCTTCCCCGCCATTCGATCCGCATGTTCTATACAGAAAAGAAAACAGTCAGCTACATCGCGAATATGTATATAGTTCCTCTTAAAATTTTTCTCAAAAATAACTATATATCCATCAGTGCATGCGACATATGCAAAATGATTGACCAACAGGTCCAAACGCATCCTGGGCGACATTCCGAATACCGTAGCCAAACGCAAACTTACTGCATTAGGGCCATCTAAGACTTCTTTTTCAGCTTCTATCTTAGTCTGGCCATATAAAGAAACCGGCTCCAAAGGCGTCTCTTCAGTGCAAAAAACTTTCCCTGATTTTGCCCCATAGCCGCTGTTAGTAATAGGAATAATTATTGATTGGCTGGGACTGCGTAATCTTTTTATCAATCGCACTGCTTCCAGGTTAACTGATTTCGCCAACGCTGTATCACGATCGCAGGCCGGAACTCCTACGATAGCGGCTAAAGGAATAATTACATCCACATCCTTTATCAGTCTTTTCATCAGACTCTCGTCACGCGCATCGCCGAAAACAAACTCGAACCGTTGATTAGAACAAAGATGGAACAAGCTATGCTGTCTGTACATCAAATTGTCAATTACAGTAACATAATATCCGGCATCAAGCAGATGTTCACATAATATTGAACCCAGATAACCTGCTCCGCCGGTAACAAGTACTCGTTGAGTCATTTATACTATCCTCCTTGTTTTCTTTTTGATATGCCCTGTCTTATCCAGCGATATCTAACCAATACACACGATGCCGTAGAAAACATCAAAAAAAATCTTGCGAATATATTGCGGATATGCCTATTTATAACACACAGATATTCAAACAGCATACCCCAAAATAGCCATCGCCTCTGCAAGCCTTTTATCGGTCTACCAAAAATTTTTCCTACGTAGGCATCCCAAGAACCATAATCAGGCAATCGCCTGATATGAACCAAACGTTCCGTAATCTGCGCAAACTCTCCCAGGAGGGAAAGCTCAAAAAGTAAAATATTATCAGAGCCCGCTATTTCACTAAAAAGTTTCGTCTTTTTTAATGCTTCAGCCCTTATGAGCCCATATATTGGATAAGCATACTGCATACCCCATAGTATCACATGGCATCGCGATACCCTATCTAATCCGCGACTATCAGGACCTCTTAATATCAAATTTAAACTATTTCCATCCGCATCTATGCAATCTGCCAATGAATAACATAAAACAACCGCGGATTCCTGTTCCAAAATTTCTACACATCCGGAAATATAGCCGGGCTCCCAGGCATCATGACACGAAGCCCACATAAAGTACTTTCCCTGCGACAACATAAACGTCTGATTAAAATTCCAGATAGACCCTTTATTTATTTCACTTCTATAATACCTTATTCGCTTATCTCGTTCCGAATAATCAAGACAAATTCGTTGTGTATCATCCATAGACGCATTGTCTGAGATAATGAGTTCAAAATCCTTAAAATCCTGTTTTAGCAAACTGCCCAAGGCATTGGATAAGTACTTTTCTCCGTTATAAACAGGCATACCAATACTAACCTTAACTTCTTCCATATATTATTTTATACGTTTTAAAAATGCAGATGGCCAATGTGTTACCCTAAAATCTATATTCCCTTCATTAAAAGGGAACTGCGGCTCCTCAATGATAAATTCAGGGTATTTTTGAATAAATTCTTCTATGGCCGCCTTTGGGTTATCAGTCTTCCATTCGGGTTTTCCGCGTGAAACATCATGCAGGAACTCAAGAGAACCATCGGTAGCAACTATATAAGAATTAATATTCACAAACCTGCTATATAATTCAAGCTCCCTTAAAACATGAGCCTTTGTATGATCGGAATCCAGAATAATAAGCACTGTCTCTCCTGATTTTATTAAACTTTTTACCTTATGTTCCGCACCCTTGGATATAGAATCAGCCTCTAATAAAGTAATTAACCTGGATAATTCGTGGGCTTCTATAGCTTTTCTGTTATGCGATCTTATTTCAACATCCACTGAAATAACCCGGCCTTTTCCAATAATCTTGCATAAACTTGCAAAAAATATGGCTGTGCCCCCATGAGCAACTCCAGTCTCAACAATAACATCCGGCTTAACCTTATAAATCACTTCTTGTATACGTAACATATCTTCAGGCAATTGTATAATCGGCCTGCCAAGCCAGGAAAAACCATAAATATACTTCTGATCCCATCCAACTTTAAGCCATTGACCCGAGATTATTTTAAAAGCCTCCTTTGAATAAAGTTTTAAAATTTTAACTTTGCCATTATTTTCCAATACAAGGCTTTTTTTATCACTATCTATGATTATTTTCATTTCCGCCTCTCCCTCTTTCACACAAGGTTAACGTTATGCAAATTCGCCTTGCGTAATAAACTTTTATTTTCACTGCGATAATTTGGATTCATTAAAATAACATTTTTTACACCGCGTTTGGAAAGCTGCCTATAATCTATAATCGAATGCCCGGTTCCAGGAATATAACAGCCTTGTTTTTTAGGATTTAAGTCCACAACGCTGTTAATCAACTTTGAATCAGTATCAATTAGATTTGCAAGAGTAACCCCTTTTGCCCCGGCCCCCCAAAGAGCAACATTGCCTTCCCTGGCCATTTTTTCTATGCTATGCCTATAATTCTTTAAAAGTCTTTTCTCTGATACGCTAAACTTATTTGTTGATTTTTGAATATTGGAAGCTCTTAATTTATCCTTTTGCGCTGGTTTTCTACGCTCAATTTCCGCACTCAACCATAGATATTGACCCCCGAACATATTAGATATATTATTAACCTTGAAACCTGAGATTTCAAAGGCTGTTCTTAATGACTGTGCGGTAAAATAAGAACAATGTTCATAAAAAAAATCCCATATTACGCAATTTTTCAATATCCATGCAGCAGAAGGTGTTTCAAAAAATATCTTTACGTGCGGAAAACTAACCTTGCATGTTCGTTTAATTAAATTGAGCATATGTAAGGGATATTGAACATGTTCTATCACATGCCTGCAAACAATTATATCGCCGCCAACCGCCTTATTGTTCTCTCCATAATAATCACGGATAAATTTAACCCTTCCATTCATTATGTTTTCTGGCCCGGCATAGCTTGGGTCAAAGCCTATGCCCGTATTCTTCCCGTTCCTGCATAAAATCTTTAGAAAAAACCCATCTCCGCAACCTATCTCAACAATAGATTTATTATGCACACCTTCTTTATTTATCAACAGGTTAATTAAACCGGAGATATGTTCTCTAAAAATAGGCGAAGATGTTTGATTGTTATTATAATTTTTACCATATCTAAGTAAGGTTTCGTCAAAACATTTATTGAAAATAAATCCGCATTTTTTACAGACAGACATATATATGTCATCTCTTCTTATGCTCTTCGCTGACTGCTTAGAAAAACAAAGCAAATTCTGGCAAACAGGTACCTTATAACGCCTTAAGAATATACTTGTTTTTTGAGCTTTACAAATTGGGCATTTCATGGTCTGTTCTTTCTTGTGTTATTGTTTTTGCTAATTTATTTTAAATTTAATTCTACTAAATATCGCTCTACGGCATTTTTCCAAAATGGGAGTTTTATTCCCATGGATTCTATTTTTTCCGTAGAAAGCCGGGTATATATCGGCCGCCTGATTTTATCTTCAAACCTATCCCTGTTTATTTTCGCGAGCTTACAATCTGATTTGACTAAAGTCGCTATATACTGCGTAAGCTCAAAAGGAGAACAAGCGCCCTTGTTTGCAACGTGGTATAAACCAGGCTCAGGGTTTAACTCTATAAGCCTTTTAACAACCAATGCCAAGTCTACAGCATAAGTAATTGAAAAAAATTGCCTTGAATCCATTACCAATTTTTTTTTATTTTTGAAATCTTTAATCCGGTTCAATACAAAATTGCCTTTTTCAGGAGACCCCTTGCCACCGAACAAAAACGATGTCCTTATAATTATGGAACCTTCGGGATATTGCCTGATTACAGAATCTTCTCCCGCCAGTTTCGACATACCATATATCTGTAACGGCAGGGGGGTATCATCTTCTTTATAAGATCCTTTTTCTTTGCCGTCAAAAACATAGTTTGTGCTGAAATGAATCAATAATGCCCTGATCTTTTTTGCAGCCAGCGCCAAGTTTTGAACTGCAAACCAGTTTAAAGAAAAAGCATTATAAGGATTCTCTTCGCATTTATTTAAATCATTACAAGCCGCAGTATTTATGATTATATCCGGCTTTAAAGTTAGTATGTAATTTTCCGCATCAGCCGGCCTTGTTAAATCAAACTCATCCATGTCCGGAACGGTTGCCTGCCTGAATAATTTGGCAAGCTCTGAACCCAACTGCCCGGTTTTACCTATAATTAAAATTTTAGCCATTTTCCTTTGAATAACGAATAATTTTTATCTTTTTCAGAAATTGTAGTTTTCTCAACAGGCCATTTAATATTAAAAAATGGGTCATCCCATTTTATGCCTCCGGAACTTTCAGGCGTGTAAAACTCTGAAATTTGATATAAAACCGCTGTATCATTTTTCAAAGTCTGAAAGCCATGAGCAAAACCCTTGGGGACATAAATCATTTTATAACTATCGGCCTTTAATTCAACGGCAAACCATTTACCGCAAGTAGCTGAATCGTGACGCAAATCAATAATCACATCGTATATAACCCCTTTTACACACATAACGACCTTGTCTTCCGCATGCGCAGGCATTTGATAATGCATCCCTCTTAATGTCCCTTTTTTCCTATTGAATGAAATACTACATTGCGCAATATCGGGATTCAAGCCATACCTTTTAAATTCATTACGGCAAAAGCTGCGCGCAAAAAAGCCGCGGTTATCTCGCGCCGGCTCTATTTCAATAATATAAGCGCCTTTTAATTTTGTTTCTTTAAACAACATCAAATCACCTGAACTTTCGGAATCGGCACCACAAATTTGCCTCCCCATTTCCTTATGAAAGCCATTTGCTCCATGATTTCATCTTTTATGTTCCACGGCAGGATAAATAAATAATCCGGCTTTGTCTGCAATACCTTGTCCGGAAATTCTACCAATATATGCGAACCGGGCAGGTAACAACCTTGTTTGTATGGGTTTTTATCGACCGTATAATTGATTAAATCCGAATTTATCGCACAATAATTAAGCAAAGTATTGCCTTTCGCAGGCGCCCCATAACCGACAACAACCTTGCCTGCTTTTTTTGCCTTAGTCAAAAAATCAAGAATTTCTTTTTTTATATTCTTCACCCTATTATCAAAACCTTTATAGGCAGCGATATCAGTATAACCTTTTCTTGTTTCTTCCGCTTTTAATTTGCCTACATTGTCTGAAATGGCTCTTTCCTTAAACTCGGCATGCTTTGCATAAATCCGAAGAGAACCTCCGTGAGTCTCCAATTTCTCCACATCAAAGATGGTAAGTTTGTGAGCCGCAAAAATTTTTTCTACGCTCAAGAATGTTAAATAGGAAAAATGTTCATGATATATTGTATCAAACTCAACATTATCAATAAGATTAAGCAGATGAGGAAACTCCATCGTAATCACGCCTTTTTGCTTCAAAAGTATTTTAAGCCCAGCTACAAAATCGTTTATATCTGGAGCATGGGCCAACACATTGTTTCCCAAGAGCATATCAGCTGCTTTCCCCTCAGAAATCAGTCTTTTGGCAGTCTCGACGCCAAAAAAAACTGCCTCTGTGGGGATACCTTTCTTTTGCGCTATTGCCGCAACATTGCGTGCCGGCTCTATGCCTAATACGGGAATACCTTTCTGCAAAAAAAACTGCAATAAGTAGCCGTCATTGCTGGCAATCTCAACAGCGAAAGAATTTTTATCAAGATTGAAAATATTCGTCATTTTATCCACATAATCTTTTGCGTGTTTAACCCAAATATCAGAATAAGAAGATAGATACACGTAATTGCCGAATATATTTTCGCGACTTTCAAATTCTTGCAATTGCACTAAAAAGCATTTACGGCACACATAAACTTCTAAAGGGTAAAAAGACTCTGTTTTGGACAATTGTTCTTTTTTAAGATAAGAATTGGCCAAAGGCGAAAGTCCTAAAGATAAAAATAAATCGCTTAACGGGTTGTAGCAAAATCTGCATTTCATCGGTTATTATTTTCTTCGGCCGTTTTTATATTCACGTATCTGATTTAATGTAAATCCATACATATCCTGCCGATTATAATACGCCTTATACCAATCCACTGTCTTTTCAAGCGCTGTCCTGAGATCCCAATTAGGCGACCATCCAAGCCTGGTTTTCGCTTTTCCGCAATCCAACCTTAAATACTTAACCTCTTTCAAATCATTCGACTTTTCTTCTTTCCAGCCGGCATAGCCGCTCCACCGTTTAACGATATATTCTACAAGCCATTTAACAGGTTTCATGTCTTTAGCATCCGGCCCAAAATTCCAGCCTCCTGAAAATGATTGTCTGTTTTCATACATTTTAACAGCCAGTGTCATGTAACCTGAAAGCGGTTCCAATACATGCTGCCAAGGCCGTACAGCTCCGGGATTACGTATATTAACATTCCTCTTTTTTACAAACGCTCTAATACAATCAGGTACAAGCCTGTCCTGAGCCCAATCACCACCTCCTATAACATTACCAGCTCTTACAGAAGCCAAGCTTACGCCAGAATTTTTAGGCTTACCGCTAAAATAAGATTCTATATATGCAGTTGTTATTAACTCTGAACAACCTTTGCTGGAGCTATAGGGGTCACATCCGCCCTTAGGATCGGCTTCCAAGTGCGGCGACCCTTCTTGCGCATTTTCGTAACATTTATCGCTTGTAACATTAATGATTATCTTTACAGAATCACTTAGGCGGCACGCCTCAAGCAAGTTCACCGTTCCCATTACATTTGTTTCATACGTTTCTAAGGGGTACATATAAGAACACCTCACCAAAGATTGCGCTGCCATATGAAATACCATATCCGGCTTATATTTTTTAAAAATTCTGATTAACATATCCTTATCTCTTACATCGGCTGTTATCGATACTATCTTGTTTTTTATATTACAAGCATCAAAAAAATTAGGTTTTGTAGGCGGATTCAAGGCATAACCTATTACATTAGCGCCAAGCATGTTCAGCCATAAAGACAACCATGCGCCTTTAAAACCGGTATGGCCTGTAATCAATATTTTTTTACCCTTAAAGATATTGTTTTTAATGCTAAAACACGTTTCGCTCATTGCCATATTTTCCATTTAGATTGATTCTCGTTCCATAATTTATTCAAATATTCCATATCCCTGATGGTATCCATGCATGACCAAAACCCCTTATGTTTATAAACCATAAGTTGGCCTTCTTTAGCAATTTTTTCCAGCGCACCTATTTCCAGGTCACAGCTATCGTCGGATGTAAGGTATTTGAATATTTTCTTATTAAAAACAAAAAATCCTCCGTTAATAAAATTATCGCTTACAGCAGGTTTTTCAATAAAACTCTCAACATAGTCACCTTTGATTTTCAGCTCTCCAAAACGCGATGCCGGATTCACGCCTGTAACAGTAGCCATTTTCCCGTGTTTTTTATGAAATTTTAAAAGGGTGTTTATATTTATATCCGCTACGCTGTCTCCATACACAACCATAAATATGTCTTCATCAATATACTTTTCTATGCGCTTTAGCCTAGCACCTTTTAAAGCCTTGCCCCCTGTATCAGCCAAAGTAATCTTCCACCCGGTTTCATTGTGCGATTGGTGTATAATAGGATTATCCGCATTGCCTAACTCTATAGTAACATCATTATTCATCATCTCGTAATGATAAAAATATTCCTTTATCATCTCCCCTTTATATCCAAGACAAAGGATAAAATCCTTATAATTGTGATGGGCAAATATTTTCATAATATGCCAGAGTATGGGCTTACTCCCTATATTCACCATGGGCTTTGGCTTAAATTCGGTCTCTTCCCTTAGCCTGGCTCCTAATCCACCGCAAAGTATAACAACTTTCATATGCATCCTTTCGTTAACCAATCAGTTGACCTCTGCCACCAGTAAATATTACAGCCTGATTTAGTTCATCTGTTTTATTCATTATGCATTATTAAATACTTTAGTTTTCATGGTTTGAATATAAGCCCTTGTCCTGTAGGTAAAGATAAAATTTTTACTTCTTTCCTTTGGGCAAACTCATTGAAAGCTTTTGTTTGTCTCTCATAATGCTGACTATAACCATAATCGTCTAATACAATTACAGCCCCACTAACCAATTTATCCCAGAAATATTCAGCAGAAGCAATCTCCGGTTCTGCGCAATTCATATCTATGGATAAATAACATATCTTTTTTGATACGACTAGAGGCAAAGTATCCGGAATCACCCCTCTAATTAGAATACAATTTTCAAAGTCTTTAAAGGTCTTTTGCACTTCATTATAGCACTCTGAATATTCATTATGATTTATCTCTGGAGCCAAATGTTTATATCTTGCAGGAAAACCGCAAAAAGTATCTAAAAGATAAAACTTTCTATCATTTAAATTCTTAAAATCTATATAATGCATAATGGCTCTCGAAAAGATGCCTCTGTTTACCCCGCATTCAACAAAATCCCCTTCTAATAACTTTCCTCTTTGAGCCGCCCAACAAGCAATGTAGGCCCTCCAATGTATATCAAAATTTGGATTTGTAGTATGTTTACCAAGTTTATATGCTTCCAGAAATAATGGGTCGTTCAAAAAATCAGAATTATGAGCGGTAATCATCCCATCATCTTTAAATGTGGCATTTTCTATTACCCATAAATCCTGGTCAGAAATTCTTAATTTTTTAACTATTTTTTTAAAAAAGCTTCCTTTTAGCATATCCTTTACTGGAATAGGCAATAAATGTTTAATAATATGTAACATTTCTCTCCTTTGTGATCTTTCATCCGCACAAGAAAACAATGACGGGCCCGCCTCGATGCCAAATACCCATCTCATTATTACTACATACTATCTTCAATTACTCAGGCCCATGGCTAAAATAATGCCTTTTGCCTGAATCAATAAAACTCTGCATATTATTTATAATTTCCTGATGTTTGTCATCAGACCATTGTTCTAAAAAATACGTATATGCCCTTGGCCCAGCTATCTCTTCCTTTTTGACGTCCAACAAAAACTGCTTATATGATCTGAATATAAAATCATCATCATATACATAATAATGATTCATGTAATAAAACTCATAGATATCTTCTTCCTTTATATCTTTATGTAATTTATCCAAGTTTAGCAGGTAGTATTCATATTCTTCGAGAGATTTTGGGTGCCAGTTAAAATCATATGCTATCCTGGGATTATAACCTGCGTTTATAACAGGAACGCCTAATAAAGGGCATTCGCCTCCTACTGAACCATACACAGTTAAGATAAAATCAAGCCCTTCTTTTACCAGCTGATGAAATGAGGTTTCATAAGGTATAAGTGTAATCTTTGGAAACCGCGCCAGTATGCCCTGTATGATTTCAAGTGTCCCCGGTAAAGGATCTGGATGCATCTTCAAATACCAGTCATAATTTGTCCTTTCAGAAATCTTCCCCAGGTAGTTTAACCATTCATAGAAATCCAGAAAAAGTATCCCGCAATATCCCTGAGGATTATCATAAAAACAATGACTGCAAATTAATACCTTTATATTTCCGCTTTTTCTCAAAATCGTACCATTGTTTCCGTCCGGATGAAAAGCAGACTTGGTAGAATACGGCATATCAACTCCTATTTCACCGTTAAGTCTTCTATTGAGTTGTTGCTTGGCTATTGTAATAGCTTTTTTCCGTTCTTCGCCAGGAAGCTTTTGAAACATCTGCCTGTAATTTATAAAATGAGAATATGCAGTGTGCGGGCTTTCGGTGCGAATGATATAGAGAGCGTTAGGAAAATATACAGGGACTTTATACTTATAGGCAACTTTACACGCAACATCAAAACATAAATAGCAATCATGGCTGGCAATCACTGCTTTAATTTTATTTTTAAAAAAATAATCCTCCCAGAATATGACAAGGCTTATTCCCTTTTCTATCATCTTGAAAAGCCTGGGGTCATCTAAATAGATGGTAGGCTTATTGTAATCCTTTAAATAGCTTTCATAAATATCAACTCCAACCCAGATATCCATCACGCGCAGATTAAAAATATCTTGTTTCGTCTTTAATCCAGGTATAATTTCACTGTTAATTTCTTTCATGCGGCGTTTCTGATCTTTATCTAAAGAAGTAATAATATGGCCTCTGGCATTAAAAGATTCATAAACCTTATGTAGAGCTCTATTATGTATTTTTTCAGGAGATCCAAAAGTTTTTATGACTGCTTTATGCTTTTTGGCAAGAATATTTAAAAAATAACTGTATGCAATATTTGTTTGGCTTATACTGTGAAAATCGGAAAGAATAACAGATCCGCTGTTTTTATTACGCCAGGCATACCACACCTTTTTATTGTGTTTTATATATCTTCGTGTGTTTTTATCAACAACTAATATGCCATGAATACACTTAAGCTTATTCATAACCTTTTTGAAAAATGTCCTGGGATTGCAGATCAATAAAATGAAGATGTTCACAGCATTTCCCCTTACGAAAAAACCTTGTTTTTTTCCCATGTTACTATAAAATAAGGCACAGGCTCTGCATTGAAACTGGTCTTAAAATCACCGCGATGCGGCGAATTTATGCCTACAAAATCCACTTTTCTAAGCCCCATATCCTTGCAACGGCGGATTTGTTCCAATAAAAGATAGGTGCCGCTACCGGTATCTAAATATTCCGGATTATTAGCTCCAAATAAATAGTAACCACATTGGTTATCATATAAAAATAACGAAACAGAAGTTGCTATTCCTTTTTTATCCCTGCACACTAATAATTTACCGTTTCCTGTGGATAATGCCGCTTCAGAAATAGCTCTTACTAATTGCCCCTTTTTCTCATCCTTTTTAATCCCCTGCCTCTGGAATGTTAAGTCATGAAGCTCAACCAGTATATCCAAATTTTTGGATTCTTCAATTGTCAATCCGTCTTTTTGAGCCTGCCGATATTCATAGCGCCGGACTTTTCTGATATCCATGAGATAACTCTCAAAATCCGGCGTGCTTAAAAGATCCAGTAATCCTGTATAGCGAAGTTCTATATTAAACCTGCCTTTCTGCGGTTCATGGTAATGAAACCATTGGAAACTTCGCAAGTCTTCGATAGCATAATGCAAGCAGAACGATATGCGCTCGTATTTCTTTTCCATTTCAGCCAAAAGAAAATCAATTATCTCTAATGTCCATTTGGACTTTTTATGATAAGGCATATCTTTGCTGGACTTATTTAATAAAACTCCTTGATACACGGTAAAAGGATATGGCGAACGAATAGGCTGATTTTCATGTTTTAATACCAGGGCCCCTAACTGAACATCTCTATCTTTTTTAACAAATAAAAAATCACAGTCTACACCTAAGCTCTTTAAAAAATATGCCGCACAGAACAGGTTTCCCTGCGGCGAAGACTCCACAAAACTATCCCATTCCTGCCTATCGTTACATGATTCTAAAATCAAAGACATGCGTTTCCGCCTTTAAAAAAATTTAAGAACGCTCGATTAAAAATCAGTTTCTTCTTATGGCTTTTCTCTCTGCTATCACCTTTAAATGTTTCTATCTCATGCCTCAGCATATTAAAAGACTTAATCCTGCGTATCCCTTTTTGAGGCAGAAGACAGGATATCTTAACGCTTGGTATGTAAGAAATGGCTTTTTTGTCTAAAATCCAGCCTATAACTAACCCCATGGTACCTGATCCAATCACTATATCCGACCACATGCAGTCCTTTACAAGAGAGTTACTGCATGCCATTGTAATAATACTTAATTTCTTATCTATAATGTCAAAATATTTATCTTTTTTTTCAGCCGGGTGCAGCCGTATCTTAATTTCTATATTTGTCTTTAATCCCGCAATGCGTCCCAGATCCCTGGCAATCTCATATTCTGTATATCCCCAATAATACGGATTTTTATAAGACCTGAGGGCATGATCATAAATAGGTTCAGATAAAAATAGTATCTTTGTTTTGTTATTGTGTCTTTCCATGATTCTTTTTTCACGCCGTAACAATATATCTTTTTCTTTCAATATCTCCTCAAAATATGGATTTTCAACCTGTCGCAATCTATTTTTCGGAAAACCATTTCTCAAGGCAATATCATATGCCCATTTGTCTCCTACAAAAATAATATCGGAAAGATTGTTCTCCCAATCATTATTCGGATATCCAAATCTTTCTCTATAATTACCCCAATGATCAAGAAAAGCCACTGTTTTAATTCCTTTTGCGCTGGCGTGCCTTATAAAATCATTTTCGAGATCAGACGCCCAGCCTGTCCCAGTCAGGACTAAATCCGGTTTTTCTGTATCAAGTACACGTTTTATATCAGAAGCTTTTATAATTCGCTCCGCGCTTTTATATTTTTTAAATATTTTTATTGCCGGGCCTTTAGCATATACTTTCCAATCGAAATCAGTGCTATATTTCTTTACTAGGGCATTTAAAATATTCGCGCCTC
>Ga0172370_10005582_pt1 | contig 16190 bp, 15 predicted proteins | sample LakKiv5m_FD_114538 | JGI IMG/M metagenome (GOLD analysis project Ga0172370, IMG submission 114538) | Freshwater microbial communities from Kabuno Bay, South-Kivu, Congo - kab_022012_11.5m | ecosystem: Environmental > Aquatic > Freshwater > Lake | place: Democratic Republic of the Congo...
TGTTTATCGTAAACCTCGCTCATATCGGGGAAACGGGGGCCCAACCGCTCATCATTCACACCGATCAACGGGTTACGGTTCGAAAGGTTAATATGATCTTCTATAATCATTATGTCACCAACCCTGAAATATGGATTCGTGCCGCCGCTGGCATTGGATAAAAACAAGTGCTGTATTCCCAAAAATTTTAGCACTCTGATAGGAAAAGTTACCTCCTGCATGGTGTAACCTTCGTAATAGTGGAAACGACCTTGCAGGGCCACCACTGGCTTATCTTTTACCCAACCGAAAATAAGACGGCCATGATGTCCTTTTACAGTGGATACCGGAAAATTGGGAATTTCACTATATGGAATCGAATCAACGATTTTAATTTCGCTGGCGAAATTACCAAGTCCTGTTCCGAGAACGATCCCAAACTTAGGATTAATGCTGGTTTTTGTTTTTATAAACTGAACTGTTTCCTGAATTTTCTCGTACATAATTTTCGATTTGATCATTAAAAGCTTGTCTGTAATCTCTGTGAATTTTTATTTCGATGGGTATGTAAAACATCGGTAAGTTGGCCAACGCTCCCGGAATTTCGGGGAATCCAAGCCTCATCGCATCTTTTTCGGTTGTGATGATGATTTTGTTTTTAGAAAAAATGCCGTCAAAAGTATCCTTGATCTTTTGTAAATCGCGGTGTGAATATTTATGATGGTCGCTGAATTCAAGTATTTCCACATTGTTAATCATCAGTTTTACATGTTCAATTAAGGGATACATGTTTGCAATTCCGGCAAAAACCAGCACTGACGAAATTTTTTCAGGCAAAATGGCAGCTTCAATGCCACGCATGGGTGTGAGTTCGCCATATTTTATGTAAGAAAAATAAAGTTTTTGATGTAGCTTGGGTTTCAAAACGTCGTTTATCCGGCGAACGGTGATGGGTGATAGAATTTTAGGATTTTTTGTAACAACAATGATATCGGCACGTTTTGCGGCGCTTCTGAATTCACGCAGCCGTCCTACCGGCAAAGGATAATCTTCGGCGTAGAGGTTATGAAAGTCGGTGAGAAGTATCGACAAACCGGGTTTTACAGCCCGGTGCTGAAAGGCATCATCTAACAGGATCACCTGTGTATCGGGGAAATCCTGTGTGATTTTTGCAATTCCATGGACCCTGTTTTCATCCACAGCCACCAGCAGGTTTACAAATTTCTGGCAAAACTGAACAGGCTCATCACCTACTTCGTTAAAAGGTGAATTCTTGGTTACAACACGAAATCCTGTGGTATTCCTGCCATAACCACGGCTTAATGTTGCTGTTTTGTAATTTGGCAATAAAAGCCTGATAAGGTACTCAACATGAGGTGTTTTTCCTGTCCCTCCCACCGAAAGGTTCCCGACTGATATTACAGGAAAACTATATTTGGTGGATTTCAGGAATCCCCAATCATAAAATTTATTCCTAATGACCATAATAAATCCGTACAGCAGGGCGAAGGGAAGGAGCAGAAATAGTAAAATTCTCAATGTTGTTAGTGTTTAGTAGTTAGTATTTAAGCCAAAATTAACTCCCATCAAGGTAGCGCTGAAAGTTGGTTGTAAGGATATTAACAAAGTTGGTCAAGGGTCGTTTTGCCATCATTTCAATCATTGGCTTCATATCTGCACAAATTTCGAAATAGCCTTGTTTTTCAGAATTTTCAGAAGTTTTCAAATGAAAATGTAAGACAAAATTAACTTTTGAAACCTCGTTGGAAACGAAAGTAAAATGATCAGGAGGTTCAAATGTTCCTTTTTTCATTCCGAGATTTCCCAGGTTTTTGATTGAGAAACTGCAACTATTTTCGTCTGATTGCCAGTTTTCGACCTGATCGGGCATAATAAACCTGAAATTGTTCATGTCCTCAAAAAAGCCCGGAATTTTTTCCGGATATTTTGAAAAATTAACGCTATTTCCAGTAAAACAACTCATTTTCAATATATTAATTTTGATTCCAGTGTTCAGGATCATGCCGCCAGTTTTTCAGGACAGCTAAATCATCCTCATGAATGTAATTTTCTTCAAGAGCCTGCTGCAACAAAAAATCGTAGTTGCACAATGAAAAAACCTTACCACCAGCCTCTTCAAATTTCTTGTTGGCAACTTCAAAATCATAGGTAAAAATGGCAATCAGGCCTTTAACATTTGCACCTCTTTCCTTAACAGCCTGCACAGCCATCATGCTGCTCATCCCGGTTGAAATCAGGTCTTCAATCATTATTACCGATTGACCTGACTCGATAATACCTTCGATTTGGTTACTCAAACCGTGATCTTTTTTTGCAGTTCTTACATAAGCAAAAGGGAGCCCCAAATCCTGGGCAACAAGCGCTCCGTGAGCAATACCGCCGGTTGCGATTCCGGCAATTAGATCGATGTCGCCAAATTCATCATTGATTATCTGGACAAATTGTTGCCTGATGTATGTCCTGATAACCGGGAAAGAAAGGGTGATCCGGTTATCACAGTAAATTGGAGACTTCCAACCCGACGCCCACGTAAACGGATTTTTAGGATTCAGCCTTATTGCTTTGATTTGCAACAGGTACTGGGCAATTTTAAGAGCAGCTTCTTCTTTTACAACGATCATAAATTTTTGTTTTAGTTAATTAAAGGAAATAATTGAAATGGTGTTATCTTGGAATGTTATTTATTCTCTGGTTAAACCTTGAACTCATATTTTACTTCTGATAATTCGCTGTTGGCCTTTACAATTTTACTTTTAAGGTTTTCTTTAAAGTTGATCATGCGTTCAGCAATTTCATCGTTCCCGGTGGCCAGAATCTGAGCCGCCAGAATTCCGGCATTTTGTGCACCATTAATAGCCACGGTAGCAACCGGAATTCCCGGTGGCATCTGAACGATGGCAAGCAACGAATCCAATCCTTCGAGGGAAGATTTAATAGGAACACCAATAACTGGAATCGGTGTCATTGCGGCAATTACACCCGGCAAATGAGCAGCCATTCCGGCGCCGGCAATTATCACTTTTATACCTCTCATAACGGCGGTTCTGGCAAACTCTTCAACTTTTTCAGGGGTACGGTGGGCTGATAAAGCGTTCATTTCGAAAGGAATTCTGAGTTCATTCAAAACCTTTGCAGCCCCTTCCATCACCTGCAAATCAGATGTACTTCCCATGATAATGCTCACTAATGCTTTCATCGCCGGTTTTCTTTGTCAATTGTTTGATGGGCAAATTTATAACTTATTTGATTCATAGGATTCTCTTTTACGATTATCTTTGCCCGAAAATCATTTAAAATGAAAAACAAACCAAAGCGGGTAACTGTTCATGACAAAGTGTTTGAAATTTATCTCCCATCTGAGAAAATACAAGAAGCAATAAGTGTGATTGCCGAAAAAATAAACAAGGACATTAAAGGTAAAAATCCACTGTTTTTGGTTGTCCTGAACGGAGCATTCATGTTTGCTGCCGACCTTTTAAAACATATCACCACCGATTGCCAGGTCTCGTTTGTGAAATTGTCATCGTATGTGGGGACTACTACTACCCAGACTGTGAGAGAACTCATTGGCCTCGATGAGGTGTTGAGAGGCAGAACCGTTGTTATAGTCGAAGATATTATCGATACGGGTATTACTATGTCGGAGACCATTAACAAGTTACAAAAACTGGAAGCTACTGAAGTTAAATTAGCCACATTGCTTTTTAAACCCGGAGCTTTTCAGAAAAATTTCAACATTGATTATATCGGCCTCGAAATTCCCAACGATTTCATTGTGGGTTATGGCCTTGATTATGATGGACATGGCAGAAACCTTCCTGACATTTACAAAATAGTTTCTGAATAATTTCGCGCAAATCCAAACTTCAGATGGCGAGTTCAAATTTTGTTGATTACGTAAAGATAAATTGCCGTTCGGGTCATGGTGGCGCGGGTTCAGCACATTTTCACCGGTCGAAAACCAATCCGCGTGGTGGCCCCGATGGTGGCGATGGCGGGCGGGGCGGCCATATCGTCCTCAGAGGTAACAGCCAGCTCTGGACCCTACTTCATCTTAAATATACCAAGCATCTGATTGCCGAAAGAGGCGGAAACGGTTCAGGACAGTTAAGTTCGGGCGCTAACGGCAAAGATGTTATTGTTGAAGTACCCCTGGGAACCGTTGCCCGTGATGCTGAAACCAATGTTGTTGATTTTGAAATTACCCACGATGGTGAAGAAAGAATCCTGGTACCTGGTGGAAGAGGCGGATTAGGAAACGATCATTTTAAATCGGCTACCTTTCAGGCGCCCAGGTTTGCCCAGCCAGGTGAAGAAGGGCAGGATGTCTGGAAAATCCTGGAACTAAAACTTCTGGCAGACGTTGGGCTTGTGGGATTCCCAAATGCAGGAAAATCGACACTTCTGAGCAAAATTTCAGCAGCAAAACCCGAAATTGCCGATTACCCTTTCACTACCCTCACCCCAAATCTTGGAATTGTCCGCTATCACGATTACAAATCGTTTGTGGTTGCCGATATTCCCGGAATTATTGAGGGCGCACACGAAGGAAAAGGCCTGGGACTACGCTTTCTGAGGCATATCGAGCGCAATTCGATCCTGCTTTTTGTTGTTCCTGCCGATGCAAAAGACATTAGGCAGGAATACCGGATTTTACTAAATGAACTCAAGGAATTCAATCCTGAATTGTTGGATAAATCAAAAATATTGGCCATTTCAAAAGCTGACCTGTTGGATGAGGAATTGATCAGCGAATTGAAAAAAGACCTCCCTCCTATTCCGCATGTTTTCATTTCGTCGTTTACCGGCCGATCGCTGCAAAAGCTCAAAGACATGATCTGGCACGAACTCAACAAAGAATAACCCAATCGGCCATTGATTTCTGAACTTAAAAATATTGATACGGAAGTTTTCCTTTTCCTTAACGGATTTCATAATTCTTTCTGGGATTTTGTAATGTACTGGATGAGCAATAAATTAATCTGGGTTCCGCTTTACGCCCTGCTTATTTACCTCATCATCAGAAAATACAAGCAAAAATCAATCTGGATTTTACTTTTTGTAGCGTTACTTATAGCAGCCAGCGACCAGTTTTCAGTTTTCATTAAAAACTGGGTTGAGCGCCCCCGTCCATGCCACGATGAAAATATTGGACAACTGGTTCATCTTGTAAAAAATCATTGCGGAGGTTCGTTTGGTTTCTTTTCTTCACACGCCTCAAATTCTTTTGCTTTAGCTGTTTTCCTCCCGGCTTTCCTTCGTAACAAGATCAGATATTTTACCACTATTGCCCTTCTTTGGGCAACACTCGTTTCATATTCAAGAATTTATCTTGGCGTACATTACCCGGGCGATGTTTTGGCCGGAGCCATTTTCGGAGCTGGCTTTGGCTATTTATTTGCATTTCTTTACAGGCTTTTTATCAACAAATTCTCCCCTGAAAAACCCTGAAAAGGTTATTTTTCAATGTTTTACGGGCGTGTCATGATGGCAGTTTGCTTTTTTCATTCCTGCACATTTGACAAAAAAGTGTACTTTTGTACCTGCTTTTGCAGGAAATTTCAAGAACAGAACAATGGAAATTCAAACAATAAAATTAAGATTTGGGATTATTGGAAACTCATTTGAACTGGACAGGGCTATTGACATTGCCCGTCAGGTTGCCCCAACCGATTTAACAGTGCTTATTACAGGTGAAAGCGGAACAGGTAAGGAGGTTTTTCCCCAGATCATTCATCAGCTTAGTTCAAGAAAACATGGGCCTTACATCGCAGTAAACTGTGGTGCAATTCCTGAAGGAACCATTGATTCAGAATTATTTGGCCACGAAAAAGGGTCTTTTACTGGCGCCCATGAAGCCCGGAAGGGCTATTTTGAAGTGGTTGACGGTGGAACCATTTTCCTGGACGAGGTGGCTGAGTTGCCCCTTTCAACACAGGTAAGACTGTTGCGCATACTTGAAACCGGTGAGTTTTTCAAAGTTGGTTCTTCAAAAGCAATTAAAACCGATGTCCGCGTAATTGCCGCTACCAATGTGAACATCCCCGATGCGATCGAGCGCGGGAAGTTCAGACAAGACCTGCTTTACCGGTTAAACACGGTACCAATTTTCATCCCACCATTACGCCATCGAAAAGATGATATTCATCTCCTTTTCAGGAAATTTGCATCCGATTTTGCCGAAAAATACCGCATGCCCCCTCTGCAACTCGATTCACAAGCTATCGAAGTTCTGACAAATTACCGGTGGGACGGAAACATCAGACAACTGAAAAACATTACCGAACAAATTTCGATTATTGAAGAGAAAAGGCTGATAAACGAGCACACCTTATTAAAATACCTTCCCGAGGCATCCATTTCAAAACTACCGGTGCTTTATAACCGTGATGATTACGGCAAAGACATGACCGAGAGGGAAATTCTTTACAGCGTTTTGTGGGACATGCGAAAGGATATTTCGGATCTCAAGCGGGCCATCAGCGAATTATCGCATCACGACGAGTCCCAGAAATATCATGAGACTATGCCTGCACGTGTCAAGAAATCATTTCAGGACGTGGATATTATAAAAGATTACGATGAAAACATTGAGCTACACACCAACTATGAGCAGGTTCAGGAAGAACCGATCCAGGACCCGGTTATCATGGAAGAATCGCTTTCGATACAAAAAAAGGAAATCGAAATGATTAAAAAAGCGCTTGAACGTTACTCCGGCAAACGAAAACTTGCCGCAAACGACCTGGGAATTTCCGAAAGGACGCTTTATAGAAAAATTAAAGAATACGATATTTAACCCAATATTTTGTAATGAAAAAACCGCTGACATTTTTCATCATCACTTTCTTAGTAGTTTTCATCCCTTCGTGTAAAGTAAATTACTCGTTCACAGGCGCATCCATTGCTCCAGAGGTAAAAACCATCCGCATTTCCAATTTTCCGAACAATGCTACCCTGGTACATCCAACTCTTGCCCAGGATTTTACAGATGCCTTGAGAAACAAATTCCAGTCGCAAACAAGCCTGAACATTGTAACGAAAGGTGGCGATCTGGTGATTGAAGGAGAAATTACCGATTACAACACCCGACCCACAGCCATCCAAGCCGATGATATTGCAGCTCAGAACCGTTTGACTATCACTGTAAAAGTGACTTTTACAAACAACAACGATGATTCGCAAAGTTTCACCAATCAAAGCTTTTCACGTTATCAGGATTATCCCAGCAACCTCGATTTTGCATCGGTTCAGGATACTTATGTTCTATTGATTGTTGATTACCTTATCGAGGATATTTTTAACAAAGCAGTGGTTAACTGGTAGTTCTTTTGGTTATTAACATCATGTTTTTCAATGAAATAAAATCATTCGTTAAAAAATTTGTTAAATATGGCGCTCATAAAAACAGTAAATGGCTTTACTCCGCAATTTGGTAAAAACTGTTTCATTGCTGATAATGCCACCCTTGTTGGCGATGTGATTATTGGTGATGAATGCAGTTTCTGGTTCAATTCGGTTGTCAGGGGCGATGTGCACTACATCAGGATTGGAAATCATGTGAACGTACAGGATGGGGCCATCATTCACTGCACCTACAAAGTCGCCCCGGTTAACATTGGAAATTACGTTTCCATTGCCCACTCTGCCATCGTTCACGGGTGCACTATCCACGATAATGTACTTATTGGGATGGGGGCTATCGTCATGGACAATGCAATCGTTGAAAGTGATTCGATTATTGCTGCTGGAGCCATTGTTTCAAAAAATACTGTTGTAAAAGCAGGATCAGTGTATGCCGGTATTCCTGCAAAAAAAATAAAAGACATTGATAAAGAGCTAATTGAAAGTGAAATCAAGCGCATTGCAACCAGTTATTCGATGTATGCAAGCTGGTACAAAGAACCGGAAAACCAACATTGAATCAACCTGATGTGTTAATTTTTCATTAAGTTTTTTATGTGCAATCAGTTTAAAACAAATATCGGATTTCAGGCTCTTTCAACAATTATCACTATTTATTAAATTTATGTTAAATAGTTGACAAACTGCAATAAAGTAAAATCAGGTAAGTTTTTGAATCTGTTTTAAAAAAGACTATGCATTATAGACAGAATTATAAAGAAAGGAGTTTTTTAGCATGAAAAAAGTTCGTTTAGGCCTCATGGGATTTGGTGAAATTAACCGCCATTTGTACCGTTTGTGCCTCGAAGACGACAAGATTGAAGTGGTAGTCATCAGTGATATTGGCCGCCCCGAAATCCTTGTTTACCTGCTTGAAGCAGAATCGAGAAAAAACAAAGGTATGGTTGATGTAAAACTTGAGGGTAATTATCTTGTTTCAAACAATGGCAAAGCCAGGTTTGTTGCAGGGAAAGCACCAACAGATGTAGCATGGGATGCTTTTGATGTTGATGTTGTGGTTGATTCAACGGGAAAATATCGTTCACGCAAAGAAATGAGCGGACACCTTGAATCAGGAGCAAAACAAGTGATTTTAGGTTCGTTACCAACCGAAGAAGTTGATCGTATTGTTATTAAAGGTGTAAATGAACACACCATGAAAAAATCCGACAGACTGGTTTCAGCAGGTTCGTCAACAACCAATGCCACAGCCATTATGCTCAAAGTGCTGGATGAAGCATTTGGTGTTGATTATGCCATGCTTACAACTGTGCATTCCTACACTGCCGACCAGCCTCTGAGAGACACAGTGGGTACCGATTTCAGAAGAAGCCGCTCGGCTGCCGAGAACATTATTCCCAACGAAACACCCACCCCAGCCTGGATTCCGGTGATTATGCCCGAATTTAAAGGCAGAATCGAAGGTACAGCTTTGAATGTACCGATTCCGGCCGGTTCGCTGCTCGATCTCACACTTGTTCTAAAAAATAAGGATGTTACGATCGACCAGATCAACGCAGCCATCGAAAAAGCAGCCGGAAAACTTCCGGGAATCCTTGAAGTATGCGAAGACCCGATCGTTTCGGTTGACGTGGTTGGAAATAGTCACTCGGTTATTTACGACAAACAGGCTACCATGCGTTCAAAAGGAAAAATGGTGAAAATTCTGGTGTGGTATCACAACAGCTTTGCAATGGCTTCCAGAATTAAAGACATGATTATTGCCTATCGTAAAATGAATGAGGAAGGAGGTTCCAAATGAGAGTAGCAATTAATGGTTTTGGACGAATCGGAAGATCGGTTTTCAGAATCCTGGATGCCCGTCCAGATATTGACGTTGTAGCAATTAATGATCTGTACGACAATAAAGTTCTGGCTTATCTGCTTAAATACGACACCGTTATGAGTGGTTTTGGCCAACAGGTAGAACTTGAGAACGATTTCCTGGTTACCCCGGGCGAAAAGGTGAAAATGCTCACCATAAAAGACGCAAAAGAATATCCGTGGAAAGACCTCGAAATCGACGTTGTGGTTGAAGCTACCGGCGTTTTTCGCGATCGCGCAAAGCTGATGCCTCACATTGATGCTGGTGCAAAAAGGGTAATCCTTACTGTTCCGGCAAAAGATGAAATTGATGCAACCATTGTTGTGGGTGTAAACGATGAAATTCTGAAACCAGAGCATCAGATTATTTCAAACGCAAGTTGTACAACCAACTGCCTTGCCCCAATGGCAAAAGTTCTTAACGATGCTTTTGGCATTGTTGAAGGATTGATGACAACAACCCATGCCTACACCAACGACCAGCGTCTTGCCGATGTACCACACAAAGACTGGCGCCGTGGCCGTGCTGCTGCCGAAAATATCATTCCAACCACTACCGGTGCTGCCCGCGCTGTGGGTAAAGTTATCCCCGAATTAGCCGGCAAACTCGATGGAATGGCTTCACGCGTTCCCGTTCCTGATGGTTCGGTGGTTGATCTTTTCGTGGAAGTAGCTCACGATGTTACCGTTGCTGATGTTAATGCTGCCGTAAGACTTGCTGCCGCATCAGAAAAGATGAAAAATATTCTTTACTACAGTGATGGGAAAATTGTTTCCTCCGACATCGTAGGTAATTCATATTCATCAATTTACGACGCTGAATACACTAAAGTGTTAGGAAAACGCTATGTAAAAACACTCAACTGGTACGACAACGAATGGGGTTATTCCAACCGCGTGGTTGACCTCATTGCGATGATCAGTAAATTTGGAAAATAGTTTTTCCCCTTTACGGGATATAATAAACGGGAGGAAGGTGCTACATCTTCCTCCCATTTTTTTCAGCAAATTGGCTTCTGAAATCAAGAATAAGACACCCATCGGATTAAATTTTTTTTCATCGAAGATTTCAATCAAATGTTAGCAGATTAATAATGAGGATTTCTACCTTTGCTCAAAATTCATAGTAATGAAAATTGCCCAGATAAAACTAAGTACATTTTGGAATGCTGTGATGGTTATCATAGTAGTAATAACTGCTTTCATACTTCCGGTTATCGAAAAAAAGCTGCATTTTTCGGTCATCCGTTTGATTTTTTCGTTGTTGTTTTTCTCAGCCATTTTTTCACTAAAGGAAAGAAGTAAAATGATGATAATCTTTTTTGTCATCACCTTGCTTTTAGAATGGATTTCAGGCATTGCCAATCTGCCTTTGTTGCTCAAGATTTCCAATGGCACAAATATCCTGTTTTTTCTATCCATCGTGTTTATGTTAATCAGGCAAATAGCCTCTTCAAAATATGTTACCCCAGGGGTTATTTTAGGCTCCGTTGCCGGGTACTTATTATTAGGAATTATTTTTTCGATTTTCATCTCATTTATTCTGGAACACGACCCTGCTGCCTTTAATGTAGTCGCGAATAATCAGGATGATACCAGGATAAAGATTTATTCGGATATTCCACTCTATTGGGGATTTGTAACAATGGCATCCCTTGGTTACGGTGATATTCTTCCACTGAAACCCTACACCCGTTCCCTGGCAACCTTCATTGTTATCTCGGGACAATTTTACATGGCAATCATTGTGGCCTTGCTGGTAGGAAAATTCGCATCGCAAAATGATCCTTCAAAATCGCCTGGCTAAGTAATCACTTTGTATTAAACTTTGAAAACAATCGTCATAAACTTACCCTTCACCTGTAAAATAAGTTATTTTTGTCAATAAATACAATTATCAGATAATCAGATAACACATAATCAAATGATGAATTTTAATACCATTTTCTACAAAAAAATGAGTTTTTTTGTTGCTATTTCACTCATGGTGTTTACGGTAGCCTGCAACAAAAAAGCACAACAGGCTCCAAGTGCTCCACAGGAAATACCTGTTGTGGCCGTAAAAGGTTACAAAGTTCCGATCTATAAAGACTTCACGGGACAAACCTACGGTTACAAAGATATTCCCATTCGTGCAAGGGTTGATGGCTTTCTTACCGGACTGCATTTTCAGGAAGGTTCAGAAGTTAAAAAAGGTTCTCTGCTCTACACCATCGATCCTGAACAATATCAGGCGCTTGAAGCTTCCAAACTGAGTATGGTTACCGAAGCTGAAACCATGTTAGCCAAAACTGAAAGTGATGTAAAACGTATTCGCCCGTTGGCTGCAATAAATGCTGTTTCTCAAAGCGATCTTGATGCAGCCGAAGCCAATTTCAAGGCTGCCAGGGCCAATGTTGACGCTGCCAAAGCACAACTTAAATACTCCCAGATTAATGTGGGATATACCCGGATAACGGCTCCTATCACCGGAATCATTGGTAAAACAGAAGCAAAAGTGGGTGAATATGTTGGGAAAACACCCAATCCGATTGTCCTTAACACCATTTCGATGGTTGACTCAATTCTGGTTCAGTTTTCAATCAGTGAAACTGAATTCCTGAATCTTGCAAGGGCTGTGAGTAAACGTAAACAAATGAGTGAAGATGGAAAAGACACAAAAAAAGCCAGTGAACGGTCAATCAGGCTAATTCTTGCTGATGGCTCTGAATATGAAAGTCCGGGACGATTTAATTTTGCCGACAGGCAAGTTGATCCAAGCACCGGAACCATTCTGATGCAGGTTTCGTTCCCAAATACAAACAAAATATTACGCGCCGGCCAATTTGCAAGGTTAAAGATCAAATTGTATGATGTTGAAAATGGATTGGTCATTCCCCAACGCTGTGTTAAAGAAATACAGGGAGTTTATCAGGTAATGGTAGCAAATGCCAACAACGAAATTGAAGCCCGCCAGGTAAAACTGGGACCAAAAATCGGAAGCTCATGGCTTGTAACCGATGGGTTGAAAGAAAATGAAAATATCGTTTTCGAAGGGCTCATGTTAGCCCGTCCCGGAACGAAAATAACACCTAAACTGGTGGAAGTTCCTAAGGAGTTCATGACATTTTTAGAATAAAAAAACAAACGAAACCATGGGTGAATTTTTCGTAAGGCGACCAATTGTCGCTATGGTCATTTCAATTGTTATTGTGATTGTTGGGGTAATTTCAATGCTCACGCTGCCCATTGCGCAGTATCCCGACATCACTCCTCCAATGGTTCAGGTTGTGGCCAATTACACCGGAGCCAGTTCGATGAACGTGGAGCAATCGGTTGCCACCCCTATCGAGCAGGAGGTGAATGGTGTGGAGAACAGCATTTACATGCAGTCAATCAATACCAACGATGGTGTGCTGACTTTAAAGATTTCATTTGAGGTTGGAACCAATCCCGATATGAACAATGTGCTTACGCAGAACAGGGTATCGGCAGCTACACCAAAATTACCAGATGATGTTAAAAGACTGGGAGTTACAACTAAAAAATCGCTGGCTTTTCCATTGATGCTGGTCTCCTTGACCTCTCCCAACAACACTTTTGATAAAAACTTTCTGAGTAATTATGCAAAAATTAATATCGGAGACGTACTTGCAAGGATTCCCGGTGTTGGAAAAGTAGATGTATTCGGAGCCGGTGATTATGCCATCCGAATCTGGGTAAAACCGGATAAACTTGCCGAGTTAGGATTGACGGTAAATGATGTGGTAAATGCCGTAAAAGCACAAAATGTAATTGTTGCCGGAGGTAAACTTGGTGGTGAACCAGCCCCTCCGGGAACTGAATTTACTTACACCGTCAGACTGAAAGACAGACTTCAGTCGGAAGAGGAATTTGGCAACATTGTCATCAGGCAGTCAGCAGAAGGATTTCAGGTAAAATTGCAGGATGTTGCACGTGTTGAATTGGGTACAGAAACCTATAAATCCTTTAACAGGATGAATATGAAAGACTGCGCCGCTATTGCCATTTACCAGTCACCCGGATCAAATGCCATCGATATTTCAGAAACTGTTAAAACCAATATGGAACAGATTGCTGGAAATTTCCCTTCAGACTTAAAATACGATATTTCACTGGATACCACGTTAGCCATTACCGAAGGGATTACCGAAATCATTCACACACTCTACGAAGCGCTGTTCCTTGTTATTATCGTGGTGTTCATTTTCCTTCAAAACTGGCGAGCTATGCTTATTCCTATGCTTGCAGTACCTGTTTCACTCGTTGGGGCATTTATCCTTTTCCCTTTACTGGGTTTCTCCATCAATACTTTGTCGCTGCTTGGCCTTGTGTTGGCCATCGGGATTGTGGTGGACGATGCCATTGTGGTGGTTGAGGCAGTAATGCTGAACATCGAACATGGCATGAATCCCAAGGATGCCACTATTTTGGCCATGAAGCAGGTTACAGGACCCATTATTGCAACCACACTCGTTATGGCTGCAGTGTTTATCCCGGTTGCCTCTGTTCCAGGAATCACCGGGCGGTTGTACCAGCAATTTGCCATCACCATTGCAGTTTCAGTTGCTTTCTCAGCGCTCAACTCACTCACATTAAGCCCGGCGTTATGTTCAATTCTTTTGAAACATCCAAAACCAGCCAAGGGCATTGCCGGAAAATTTTTCGGCGCATTTAACAGGAGTTTCGACAAAGCCAATATTTCCTACACCAGCTTTTCAGGAGTCATCATCCGTAAAGCAGGCCGGGGAGTTGTTTTTATTGTTTTACTTGTTTTCCTTGCCGGATTTCTCGGCAAAGTCGTTCCGGGAGGTTTTATTCCCGAGGAAGATATGGGTTATTTCTTTGTAAATGCACAGTTACCCGATGCCTCATCATTGCAACGGGCCGATCAGGTAGCCTCAAAAATTGAGAAAATATTGCTCGAAGAAAAAGGTGTAGCCTACACAACCTGCATTACCGGATTCAGTATGCTCACCGGAGGTTATTCTACAAACTCAGTATTTATTTTTGTTGGATTAAAAGAATGGTCCGAAAGAAGCGAGGAGGATAATGTTAAAATCCTCATGCGCCGGCTCAACGGGAAATTCTTTGCCGGAATTAAAGAGGCCCAGGCCTTTGCCTTTGGCCCTCCGGCTATTCCTGGTCTTGGTAATGGTTCCGGTTTCAGTATCATGATTCAGGATAAAAGTGGAAATACACCTCAGTATCTATCCGAACAGACACAAAAATTTATTCAGGCTGCAAAACAACGTCCAGAAATTGGTTCAGCCTTTACCACATTCCAGGCCTCCACTCCACAACGCTTTCTTGACATTGACCGCGAAAAAGCCATGAAACTGGGATTGTCGCTCAACGATCTTTACGGAACGGTGGGCGCTTATCTGGGCGGTTCGTATGTGAACGATTTCAACCGGTTTGGCAGGGTGTTCAAGGCCTATGTTCAGGCCGAACCTGAATATCGCATCTACGAAAGCGATTTATCGCTGTTTTATATCAGAAATGCCAATGGTGACATGGTACCGCTGAGTTCGATAGCCCGGTTCGAAAATATCGGAGGGCCTGAATTTACTTTCCGTTTCAACATGGCGCGTGCTGCCGAAGTTACAGGTGCACCGGCGCCCGGTTACAGTTCCGCCCAGGCGCTCACCGCTTTGGAGGAAGTTGCCAAAGAGGTACTTCCTGAGGACATTGGCTATTCGTGGAACGCAATGTCGTACCAGGAAAAGAAGGCATCAGGAACCGCAGGAGTCGTTTTTATTTTCGCCATCGTTTTTGTGTTCCTGATTCTTGCCGCACAGTACGAAAGCTGGTCATTACCTTTTTCAATTCTTCTGGGAACACCATTTGCCGTTTTCGGCGCTTTTGCCGGAATATGGCTGGCACGGTTCGGCTCCGACAGTTATGTACTCAACGTGTTTGCACAAATCTCATTGATTGTACTTATCGGACTTGCCGCCAAAAATGCTATCCTCATCGTTGAATACGCCAAAGAAAAATTCGAGACAGGCCTTTCGCTGAAAGACGCTGCCCTTGAAGGCGCCAAGTTAAGGTTACGCCCGATCCTGATGACTTCGTTCGCGTTCATTCTGGGTGTTATTCCATTGATAACAGCAAGCGGTGCCGGTGCATTAGCGCGTAATGTGATGGGTGTTGCCGTTTTTGCAGGTATGCTTGTTGCCACCATCGTTGGGGTATTTATGTACCCGATGCTTTACGTGCTGATTGGGAAGTTAGCGAAATACGAGCAAAAGCGTGATCTTAAAAAATTGTCTGAAAATAAATAATACTTCTGAATTATGAATAAACACAGGTTTTCACTCCTCATAATGATACTGCTGGTAGTTTTTATTTCAGGCTGTATGCTTGGGCCAAAATACCAGCGGCCAGCCGTTCAAAGCCCCGATGCTTACCGGCTTTCGACATCTTCCGACTCCACTATTAATCTGAAATGGTGGGAATTATTTAATGACCCGGAATTAGACACCCTGATAAAAATTGCGCTCGCCGAAAACAAGGATATCCGCATTGCAGCCAGCCGTGTGGAACAATCAAGGGCTTTGCTGGGTTACACCCTTGCCGACCAGTACCCTGTAATCGGTTATGATGCAGGGGCTTCGAGAGGCAATTTTAATGGAAAACAGAAAAGCGACCAGACTACCAATAATTTTTATGCTGCAGCCAGCATGCAGTGGGAAATTGACTTTTGGGGAAAATACCGCTCAGCCAACGAAAGCGCCAGGGCTGAATTGTTAGCCAGTGAGTTTGCAAAACAAGCCGTTGAAGTGGCCATCATTTCAGAAGTTGCCAATGCATATTTTCTTTTGTTGGATTTTCATGAAAGATTGATAGTTACCAACCGTACACTGGAATCACGCCGTTACACCTTGAATATCATCAACGAACGCTACCAGAAAGGGATCATTCCTGAGATTGACCTTAACCAGGCTCAGATTCAGGAA
>Ga0172370_10005587_pt1 | contig 16183 bp, 10 predicted proteins | sample LakKiv5m_FD_114538 | JGI IMG/M metagenome (GOLD analysis project Ga0172370, IMG submission 114538) | Freshwater microbial communities from Kabuno Bay, South-Kivu, Congo - kab_022012_11.5m | ecosystem: Environmental > Aquatic > Freshwater > Lake | place: Democratic Republic of the Congo...
ATCAGCCGGCAGGAGATTTGCTGCCCGGGGTACCTTCTAAAATTGCCGTAAGATTTTCTCCTACCGAAATGAGAACCTATTCCGGTAATCTGACAATAACTACTTCAAATAATAATAAATATTATGTTCAGCTAAAAGGAGTAGGCGGAACACCAACGAATCTCGACCTTAATTCCAAATTCTCAGCCACTGCTCCTGTTATTGACGGTGAGGAAGACCCGATTTGGTCAACAGCTCAGGAGTTAAGTCTTGTTTTGTCTCAAGTGGAAGCAACTTATTCTGACAAGAGAAACATCAACGCTACCATAAAAACGATGTATGATAATGAATATATTTATTTTCTGGTCAAAGTAGCTGATGATACCCGAGATGACATTCCCAATAAATTTATTTTCAAAGGCGGCGATGCTAAGGAGGATAAAAACTGGCTGCTTCAGACCAACGGTCAGGACGGAATAAGTTTTATATTTCCAACAACAACAAATGTGATTGGCGATGACGCTTCCAAGACATTTGAAAAATTCGGATGCTATACTACCTGCCACACTACAAGAAATTATGCAAATTATGAAGGCGGTTCTTATCCAAGTCAGGGAACGGTTGATATCTGGTATTGGAAAGCCGGTTCGACCAATCAACAGGGCTATGCGGACGATTACTTTGCATCCGGCACAGACGGAAAATACCCTAATGAAAAAAGAGGAGATGAACCGGGTAATGCTTATGCCGACCCAAACTACAGACCACTCGGAACAGGACAAATATTGCCAATTAGTGTACCCGACGGAGATAACAACGGATTAGACAAAACAAGATTTATCTGGGACGGTACCTCTTCTCCTTTCGATGCAGCTAAAAATCCAATTACCGGAGTTGCTTGGGTTGCCGGTGATTACGTTCCCGGTTGGAAATTGAATATTCAGACTAATCCTTTTACTGAAAGAGCCGATATTTCAGCTAAGGGAAAATATGTTTCTGGCTCGTGGATTGTTGAGTTCAAAAGAAAACTCGACACTCAGAACAGTAATAATGCAGATGTAATATTCAAAGCAGGCTCATCTTTTCTGTTTTCATTTGCTTATTTTGACAATACAAGATATTATGCAGAATTTGAATATTTGACACTATCATCTTCGCCAAGACCTGGACACTGGGGAACAAATCCTGCTGCCATTTCACTAAATTTGAAATGATGAACAAAAGAAAAACATATAATTTTTCGAAATTATTCTGTCTTACCGTGATAGCTGCACTGTCATTTAATTATGTTTTTGACGGGTTGCTAAGGAATTATTTTGTATTAAATCCAGGTCTTATTTCATCGCATTTTGAACTCTGGCGATTAGTGACTTTTCCGCTCACAGGAAATACGATTGCGGGTACTTTTCTGTTTATCTTTACATTCTGGCTCGTTAGCCCGAAGATTGAGGATTTACTGCAGAAAGGTATTTACCCATTTGTAATATTTTTGCTGATTTTGATGCAGGGTATTGTTACTACTCTTTCTTTCTGGACGAAAAACATACCTTTTGCAGGAGCAGAGGGAATTACCTTTTTTGTATTAACCCTTTACACTTTGATTCAAAGAAGAAAAAGAGTGATCGTTTGGGGGCTTAATCCGATGAAATTGGAACTACTCTTCATTTTGCTGCTTTCTGTCTGGGTTACATTTGTCGGCTTACAATCATTATTCACAAAAAGCATTAATCTTTTATTGACAAATGGAACATCAGCGACTTACGGTATAGTTTCAGGTCTTTTAGTATTTTTTCAGATAAAAATAATTCAGAATTTTAAAACTGTAAAACCTCAAGAGGATGCAAATTTACCATTAACTGAAGATGAAAATTTCAGTCATGCCCTCGTTGAAAAAACCGAAATCAAAAAACAGGCAAATCAAGCTTCCGATGAACTTACTAATTATTTTACCGATTATTACAGTGAGGACAGATTGAATGAAATTCTGGACAAAATGATAGCAGGAGGCAAGGAATCCTTATCAGAAGAAGAACTCAGATACCTTAAAGATTACTCGGATTTTTTAAACACTTGATAAGTTGATGAATATTACAATTCGTGAAGCAACGCTTACAGACAGTATAAAAATAATCGAATTTAACAAATTAATGGCTTTCGAGACTGAAAACCTTATTCTTGCAGATGACAAAATTACACAGGGAGTGATTTCAGTTTTAGAAAATCCGGAGCTTGGATTTTATCTCGTTGCCGAATTAAATGGGAATGTGGTCGGTTCTCTTATGATTACATACGAATGGTCAGATTGGCGGAATGGATTGCTTTGGTGGATTCAAAGTGTTTATGTGGTTAAAGAATTTCGCAGGAAGGGCATTTTCTCTTCACTTTATCACTATGTGAGAGAATTGATAAAGAATAAGGAAAATGTAAAAGGCTTGAGACTATACGTTGAGCACGAAAACTTTAAAGCTCAGAAAACATATCGGAAGTTAGGTATGACAGAAACACACTACCGACTTTACGAAGAAATTTTTAAATAAAAAAAATCCCCATTGGCCAGTTGGGGATTTTTTATATAATCTGATAATGCAGCTTTTTTATTGATTGTTTGTTGTTATTTTTTTTGTTGTTATTTTTTTTTTATTAAAGTTGATTTATTTTGCTAACAATAATTTCTGTGTGAAGACAGATGTACCGATTTTTGAATGTACAAAGTACAAACCGTTCGGTAAACTTGCGGTATTAAAACTAACTTCGTGATTACCATAGCTTCTGTCAGCATCCAGTAAAGTTGCAACGTTCATACCAGCCTGATTGTAAACGTTAATAGTAACTCTGTTTTGCTCAGATACACTGAAATAGAATTTAACGTTTGAAGTATTAGGGTCTGGTAATAAAGCAACATTCGAGCTTGTTCCCCCAAACTGATTGTCGTTGATTGAAATTCTTGGATTTGCAACTGGAAGATTTAACACAACGAAATCGTCAATATCATTTTTCTCCCACCACCATGAAGTCAATCCTGTTGAATCTTCATATACAACTTCCTTGAAAGCACCGGTTAATGGATTTGACATAACGATTTTGGCTTTTTTCTTTGGTTTTTGCTTAGGAAGCGGTTTGTCATACGGTCTGGGACCAATTTCATCTTCGAGTGCATCAATATCAAGACCTTTGAATCCGTACTGAACAGGATATGTTTTTTGAGGATAAGGCGGGCACCAGTTAACGATGTATGTGTCATAATGTCCGTCGCCGTCTGTGTCAACTTGCATTGTAGATTCGATAAGGCTGGTATCGCAGCCATAAAAGTTAACATTTGGTTCGGCAGTGATTGCATATACAAGCGAAACAAAGCCGCTAACCATTAAAACTACAACAAGCGATAATGTTAATATATTCTTACGCATTTTATTTCTCCCGGGATTATTAATTTAAAAATCTTTATTAAAACTTCAATCAATTTCTGGCCGCATCATCAATTTCTGATATATCTGAAATGGATAAATCTCAAAAATTATATTCATTTGCTTTATGAACAAATTGAACATTGCTGCTGCTGAATTAACAGCTACAGTGAGGTAAAAATACTTCCATGAAAAATTTTGAGTCTCGTTCTTACTATCCTTTTAATACCAAAGTTAGCAAAGAAATAATAGCCTTTATTTCTGAAAAGACGAAAACTCAAAGTATGAAGAGTTAATCCCTTAATGGGAGCGAAAAGAGCAAAATCCATTTGCTTATCATGTTCAATCCTTGAAATTGTGGTAAAAATTTTTTCTGTGTGAGCAAAATCAATTGAATTTACTCACACAAAAGCACGTGAATTATTAATAATATCAATTTATGTGCCGAAATGATTTTCACCACTTACAATATCAAGCCTGCATGAGTGGAACTGTTGCCAAAACATTGACACATTCAGATGCCGGTCTTATCATAATGGTACTGATTCCCAATTTTAAGGTTTCATTTATCAACAATGAAGAATAATTACCATAACATTTCATTTGCATTTACAGAAGGTTAACTAATTGATTCTGATAAAAAAAATATATATTTCAATGTTAAGAAAAATTGCTTTATGCCGATATATAATTTGTTAATTATAAATTAATTAAAAAGGAAGTGAAATTTACTGATTCAGGTGGATTTGATAGGTTTATCATTAAGGTACAAAAGTACAGGCTTAAAAATTAATTAATTTGAAACCATGAACTGTCGCACTTCATAAAAAATAGTTCATGGCTTGACTATTTGGGAAATTCAAAAATTGTCTAAAATTGTAAGTTTTAGACATCATGGCGAATATTGTCCAAAATTTTTTAATTTTATGTTCCGATACATATACAAACGAAAGACGAACAAAAAATCACTTCAGAAGAATAAGAGGCAAAGAATATGTCAAAGAACGCTTTTGCTCAGTATTCAAGAAATACTGAATGACCGTTAAAATTTTGCTTATTTTTCAAAAAATTACAAATATTTGAATACAGTAATAATTGATAAAATATCCGAAAAATTATAAAAAAATAAACTTAAAAACAAAATAAATATCATTAATTAAAAAAAATTCCATAATTTTTAGTGAGCTAAATCAAATAACTTGGAATAAATGAAATTTTACTTTAAAAAAATCACATTACTTCTCTTTGTATTATTGACTACTCAGGCTTTTGCCGGAAGTACGATTGACGAATTGGAAAGCAAGCTCAAAACTTCAAGCGAAGATGCAAGGATGCAGATTCTTATCGAATTGTCCAGAGCTAACCGAAATAGTTCTCCTTACAAAAGCATAGAATACGCAAAGCAAGCTTACGAAATTGCAAAAAGAATGAATGACCTCTCTGTTCAGGCTGTTGCAACCACGATTATCGGTGATGTGTACTGTTATAGCAGCAATGATTTCATTCAGGCACTCAAATTCTACCAGCTTTCTCTTGGTCTTTATATAAGAATCGGGAACAAACTCGAAGAAGCATACAGGGATATAGACATCGGAGTAGTTTATAGGAGTCTGGGCAATCTGGACAAATCCATCGAATCTCATTTCAGTGCATTGAAGATTTTTCAGGATATTGGTGATAAACCAAGTATATCAAAAACACTTAACAATATTGGTAATGCCTATCTCCAGCAGTCCAGCCTTGAAAAAGCTTTGGAATATTATCTTAAAGCTTTGAAGGTGAAAGAAGATATTGGCGATAAAAAAGGTATGTCTGCCACATTGAATAACATCGGTGTTATTTACAAAATGATGAAGAAATACAACCTCGCTCTTGAGTACAACCTAAAAAATCTGAAATTAAAAGAAGACTTAAATGATAAAAAAGGGGTAGCAAATTCTCTCAATAATATCGGAAACATTTACCAGTCTTTTGATAACTACGACAAAGCTATTTACTACCATAACAGAGCACTTGCAATCAATCAGAAACTCGGAGAGGTTTCCGGTGTTGCCCGCTCTCTGAATAATATCGGCAATTGTCTCAACAGCAAAGGAGATTATCGTCAGGCTCTGAATTATTATGTCAAATCTATGAAGGAATATGATGATATCAATGATACATCAGGTATTTCCACTTCACTTCTGAATATTGCGAACATTTATATCAAGTTAGCCGATTATAAACAGGCTCTGCTTTATCTTGAAAAAAGTTTGAAATTTGCTTTTGAAAATGGAAAAAAGGACGTCGTTGCTTTAAGTTATTACAGCTACTCAATACTCTATTCGAATATGGGTGACCACAAAAAATCCGATTACTATTACAAGCTTTACACTTCGATGAATGATTCGATTTTGAATGAAGAGAATCGGAAAAAAATGGCTGAAATGCAAGTCAAATATGATGTTCAGAAAAAAATCACTGAAAATGAACTTCTTAAAAAGGAAAACGAGAAGAAGGAACTCCAGATTGCCGAGCAAAAAAGAGTGCGTGCTTTCTGGGTAACTCTAACGATAATGGTTCTTATCACATCAGTGGCTCTTTTCAGACTCTATATGCTTAAAAAAAGAACTTCCGTTCTATTGGAAGAAAAGAATTTATTGCTGAACGACAAGAATAACCAGTTGGAAGAGAAAAACGATGAGTTGGAAGTAGCTAACCAGAAATTACGCGAATCAGAAGAAAGACTCACCGATTTAAACCATACGAAAGACAAATTCTTTTCAATTATTGCTCATGACCTGAGAAATCCTTTCTCATCACTTTCAATTACTCTTGACCTGCTTAGAATCCATAATGATAGAATAAATAGGGAACAATACGAAAACCTGATTTATGGGATGAAAAACACAGTTGAAAAGGCAAATGACCTGCTCGAAAACCTGCTTGACTGGTCTCGTTCAAAAACAGGGAATCTGAGCTATGAACCAGAAGTACTTTCCCTGACAAAATTAGTGGGTGAAAGCATAATGCTGCTTAATGGTGTTGCCATTACTAAAAACATTCTGTTCAAAGTTGACCTTGAAAATGATATAAGTATTCATGCAGATAAAAACATGCTTTCCACCATATTAAGAAACCTGATAAGCAACGCAATCAAATTCAGTCACCCGGGTGAATCCGTTTCGATTTCTTACAATCAGGTTAACGCTCATCTTGCACAAGTTATAGTAAAAGATAACGGTGTCGGAATATCGGCAGAAAACCTTAACAACCTCTTCAGAATAGATTCCAGCCTAAAAGCCAGAGGAACAGCAAACGAAAAGGGAACCGGTCTGGGACTCATTCTCTGTAAAGAATTTATCGAACGGCACGGCTGTCAGATATGGGCTGACAGCGAAATTAACAAGGGAAGTACTTTCTCCTTCACAATACCAATCGCCGAATAAATATACCTAAATCACGGTCAAAGTAAAATAATTGAAGCAATCAAACTTCTAAACAACATGAATGCACAGCAATTTTGTTTGGATTAAAAAATGAATTTTTTCGATGTATTGATAGATATTTTAAAAGCAATTTTTACGTTATATATTGACATGTCGCCTTATTTAATGCTCGGATTGCTTTTCGTTGCTCTTCTCAATTTCTTCTTCACGAAGGAAATAATTATCAAACATGTCGGCAAAGATAATGTTTGGTCTGTACTCAAATCAGCATTATTCGGTGTTCCGCTCCCGTTGTGTTCGTGTGGTGTGATCCCTTCCGCCGTCTATATGGCAAAAAACGGGGCTTCCAAAGGAGCCGTAGTTTCATTTTTGATTTCCACGCCCCAAACCGGAGTTGACAGCATAATAGCCACTTGGGGTATGCTCGGTCCGGTATTCGGAATTTTCAGACCTTTTGCTGCATTTATAATGGGTATTTTCGGTGGGACGGTAACTAGATTTTTAAAGAATGATACTGAGGAAATTCCGGAAAAATCAACTTTTATAAATATTGAAAACTATACACAAAAAAGCAATCCTTCTGCCAAACCTGAAATGCGTGAGAAACTAATTAATACTTTAAGATATGCTTTCATTGAATTTATTGATGATATTGCACCTCAATTCATTGTTGGACTGATAGTAGGCGGACTGATATCATATTTTATTCCGGACGGGTTTTTTTCGAATCTTGGACTCAGCAGCGGGATATTAGCGATGATGCTCATGGTTGCAATCGGGATACCGATGTACGTTTGTGCCACAGCTTCCATTCCTATAGCCATTACTCTTATGATGAAAGGATTCTCTCCCGGTGTAGCTTTTGTTTTTCTGGCTGCCGGACCTGCAACAAATGCCGCTTCTCTTTCAATTATGCTCAAAGTATTAGGGAAAAAAGTGACATTCACATTTTTAGGAACAATAATTATTTCTTCAATGGCAGCCGGACTTCTGCTGGACTGGATTTATACGACATTTGCAATAGACCCGCACAGCACAATGAACCACCTGCACCATCATCACGGCGATAGTTTGGATTTATTCGGAATTATCATTATCATCCTTTTCACTGCCATCCTTTCAGCATCTCTATTCAGAAAATATGTTTATTATAAATTTCTTAAAAAAGACAGTACAATGCACTCACACGACGGACAAAAAATTCAAATCGAGGGAATGACCTGCAATCATTGCGTAATGAACGTTCAAAAAGCTATTTCATCCACTAAGGGAGTTACTGAATCAAAAGTTAGTCTGACTGACAATGCTGCTTACGTGAAAGGCACTTTCCAGCTTGGCGATATAAAAAAAGCAGTTGAAGGAATCGGTTATAAGGTAGTTTGACAAGCAAATAATTTAAATTTTCCATATTTCCGTATTTTTCATTATTTTTGTAGCTTGACGAATATCATTTTTTTAAAATAGTCCACGTTCTTAAAAGTTCGGAATAATTTTTAAAAAAAAATTTAAAAATAATGGATAGATAAAATGGCTAAATCTTTAAGTATTCTGTATGTTACAAGCGAGATATACCCCTACGCAAAAATTAATCCGTTAGCTGATGTTGCTTATTCTCTCCCGCTTGCAGTTAGAGAATTGGGACATGATATAAGAGTGATGCTTCCGAAATACGGAACGGTTTCCGAAAGAAAAAACCGGATTCACGAAATTAACCGGTTAAAAGATATGCCCATTTTAATCGGTGGCTCAACAGATTTGGCAACAGTTAAATCATCTTCAATTGCTAATCCGAGAGTTAAGGTTCAGGCTTACATTGCAACCAATGTCAGTTACTTGGACATGAAGAAAGGTATTTATGCAGATTTTAAAACAGGAAAAGAATTTGCAAATAACGATGAAAGATTTATCTTTTTCAATAAAACAGTAATCGAAACCTGTCTTTTATTAGGCTGGTTCCCTGATATTATTCACATCAATAACTGGCACACAGCAATGATTGCAGCCTTTGCCAGAATACTTTTTCCGCATAAGTTTAAAAAAACAAAAATGATGCTTACTATCCACGATTTTCAAAATCAGGGGGTGTTTCCAGAAGCTTCTTTCGAAAAATCGGGTCTCCCGGAAAGCGAAAAAGAACATTTTATGCATAACGGCAAATTCAATTTCCTGAAAGCTGCCATTCATTATTCCGATGCTATTAATACGGTTAGCCCTACTTACTCGAAACAAATTCTTCAAGACAGCGATTATTCCGGTGGTCTTAATCAGGTGCTGTTACAAAGGTCAGACAAAATCACAGGTATCACACATGGGTTGGACAATTGGGCATGGAATCCAAAAAATGATAATGAAATTTCATACAAATATTCAGGAGATTTTCCGAATTATAAGAAGCAAAACAAAACAGACCTTTTAAAAATACTTTCAATGCTTGACGATTCGGATAATCCGGTTATTTCTATCATAACAAACTTTGATGAACAGAGCGGCATGAAAATGTTTGCCGAAACCGTTGAAAAATTAGTAAAAGAAAATGTAAAAATCATCGTAATGGGAGAAGGTGATTTTGAAAAAAAAGCACAGCTTAAAAAATTAGCAAGAAAATTCCCAGGCAAATTTGTCATAAAAATCGGATACGACGAACCGCTTTCCCATAAAATGATTGCAGGTTCTGATTTTGTACTTCTTCCTTCTTTGTACGAACCAAGCGGCTTGAATGCTATCTTCGGTTTAGCCTACGGAACAATCCCGATTGCCAGAAATACCGGTGCATCAGTTGATTTATTAAATGAATACAATGCCGAAACCGGTGATGGGAATAGTTTTTTATTCTCCGATTATAATGCAGACGCTCTGATTTCGTCTATAATACAAGCTGTAAAAGTTTATAATGATAAACCTTTATGGCATAAATTGTGTCAGAAAACCATTGCAGGTGATTATTCATGGGATGAATCTGCAAAAAGATACGACGAGATTTATCGTGGGCTAATGAGAGATTAACCAAGTCTATTTTTATATTTTAAAAATAAAATTTATGCTTTTTAGTAAATTTAAAAAAATTTATCTCAATATTTTTTTTCTGCTTTTTCTTTGTTTTTTGGCCGGATTGATATCGGGCTGCAATGAAAAACCTACCGGTATTGGTATGCCCCTCCTTTTTGATACTATTACAGTACTTCCTTTTGGTGCTAATGACACTGGAATTTTTACCCGTCAAAGGTCATTTTACAATAATCTTCATATTTTCAATGTTGGTGTGATTTATGTCGGCAATACCAAAGATACAAAAGCTGCGACTTTATTAAGATTTTCCGAAAGCAATATGCCGGACTCATTAAGTTATCTTGATGCCAGCCAGATTATTTCGGTCACCTTAACCGTTCATCCGAATAAATATACTTACGGCGACTTGAACAGTAACTTTCTTTCTTTCAAAATTTTCAAAGTCAAACAGGGAAATTACTGGTCTAATCTTGCAACATGGGATTCGCTCTATAATAAGGATGACTCGCCGAAAATTTTTGAGCCAAACAGTATCGCTCAATGGTCAGGAACCATACCAATGATTGATACCATACCTGCTATTAGCATCCCGATAACAGATTTCAATTTTGTTAAAGAATGGATAGCTGCTGTAAATAATAAAACCGATACTATCCCGGTATGGGGATTGGGTCTTCTTCCGGATGATAATTCCACAGTAATCCATCAATTTATTGGTTTAACTCTAAACAACATTGACTTAAGTCCAATATTAAAAATCATTTATAAAAATAAAAATACAGGTTTGCAGGACAGCTTGTTTATGAAATCAGGTATTAACGCTTCATTTATTAAATCGCCTGAAGCAGATACAACATCAATAACCGTTCAGGGTACAACAAGCTGGCGTTCACAATTATTTTTTGATGTTTCGAGACTTCCTAAAAATGCAAGCGTTTACAAGGCACAACTTGAACTCACTTATAATTCCGAAAAAAGTCTGATTGGAAATCTTCCTGTTGATTCCGTTCTTGATGCAGGATTGTTTCTGAATGATTCTATATGGATTTCGCCAACCGTTCCTTATTATGCTTCCCTATCGGGAAATAAATACACTTTTCCGAGAATAAATTCATCTGTTGAATATTGGCTTCGTCATAATGGAATAGGGAACTTAGTTTTTATCTCTCCGGGATGGAGCGAATATTATAAATTGGACAGAGTGAGCTTTTACGGAATAAACGAAGCTGACGTAACCAAACGACCAAAACTAATTATTATTTATTCAAAACGCCCTTACTAACATGAAAATCCGAAAAATAGTATTTTTCATTATTCTTTTATCAAGTTCCTGTTATTTAACTTATGGTCAGGGTGGTTCAAACTATTCCATATTCGGAATAGGCGACATTCAGCCGGCAGTTACCGCTCAAAGCAGCGGTCTTGCCGGAACAGGCATTGCTATGCCTGTTGAATCCTCTATAAATACTAAAAATCCTGCTTTGTGGAGTTTTATGACTTCCACGCGACTTCAGGCTGGTTACAATTTTAATCAGAACCAAGTAAAAAGTGACAAATTTACTTTATATCAAAACAATGGTAAAGTAAACGGTATCATGGCTCTCTTTTCTGTTGATACTTCATTAGGATTGTCTTTTAGTCTGGGTGTCCATCCCTATACAACTGTTAATTATCTGCTTACAAGTCCTGTTGCTGTGGAAGTTGAAGGCAGTACGGTATCAGGTTTGACCACTTATCAGGGAAGTGGAGGAATATCCATTGGATACTTCGGTGGCTCAATCAGCGTTTCTAAAAATCTTTCATTAGGCGCCGAGATTTTCGGTACTTTCGGTTATATAAGAAGGAATGATGCAACTGTTCTTGATGGGAGCAACAACTATCCATCTGCCAACAACAAAATGGATAATCTTTATGGATTGGGTTACAAGGGTGGTATATTTTACAGTACAGGTTTCGGGGTCGGATTGGGTGCATTTTGTGAAATACACAATAATTTTTCCATTGACAGAACCACAACTTACAGTTCCTACGCAATTAAAGATACATCCTTTACAAGTCATTTGGAACTTACTCTTCCCTTAGCCTACGGATTAGGAGTTTCCTATCAAACAGGCAAGTTCCTTTTAGGTGCGGATTTGTCAATGCAGAATTTTACGAATTTCGATTATAACAAAGATGCTAAAACACAATTCAATAATAATTTACTCATGAGTATCGGAATATCCAGACTTGGCAATAAGTCGCTTTCTGCTCCAATGCTCGATAAAATGGCTTATAACTTCGGTTTTTGCTACAAACAGCTTTACTATACTATAGATAACCAAAGTATAAAAGAATATTTCGGTTCAATCGGTTTTGAAATCCCTATTGTTAGCGGCGCCATGCTAAATACCGGCTTACAATTCGGAACGCGGGGAACAACCAATAACAAGTTAATCATGGAAAACTTCGGCAGACTCAACATTGATATAAGCATCGGTGAAACCTGGTTTAAACCTTTTAAAAGAGAATATTAATCGAAGGAGATGATAAAAGATGAATAAGGAAGGAAAATCAAAAATCCGTTCTACGACTGTTATTGGCGTAATCAAAGACGGAAAAGCAGCTTTAGGCTCGGACGGGCAGGTTACATTCGGTAATACTGTAATGAAACACTCTGCCAAAAAAGTAAGAAAATTATATAACGAAACAATTCTTGCAGGATTTGCAGGTGCTACGGCTGATGCTTTCACACTACTGCAAAGATTTGAAGAAAAAATCGAATCATATCGCGGCAATCTCTACCGTGCCGCTATTGATTTGGCTAAAGACTGGCGAACCGACCGATATTTGAGAAGGCTCGAAGCTATGCTAATCGTTATGAACTCAACCAAGGCTCTTCTAATCAGTGGTACAGGTGATGTTATTGAGCCCGATGATAACATAATAGCTATCGGCTCAGGAGGTCCTTATGCACTTTCATCTGCAAGAGCTTTGTTAAAGCATACTGAACTGTCGGCAAAGGAAATCGTTGAGGAATCACTTCGGATAGCAGGTGAGATTTGCATTTACACCAATTCCGAAAGAACAATCGAAGAGTTAAATTAAAAAAATAATCGTTGAATAATGTTGAAATTATATGAATGAGAATGAAACAATAGTATTAAAAGCAGAACAGCAGGAAATACTGACAAACGTCATAAAAAAAGAGACTACTTCTCCGGACCCGTTAACACCAAGACAAATAGTCTTCGAATTAGACAAATACATAATCGGACAAGATGCCGCAAAAAAAGCAGTTGCAATCGCACTTCGTAACCGTTGGCGCCGGCAGCAGGTTCTGAGTGATATACGCGAAGAAATCATGCCGAATAATATCATAATGATAGGTCCGACTGGTGTGGGAAAAACAGAAATTGCCAGACGTCTTGCTAAACTTACCAAAGCACCTTTTGTAAAAGTGGAAGCAACGAAATTTACGGAAGTCGGTTACGTCGGCAGAGATGTGGAATCCATCCTTCGTGACCTTGTTGAAAGGTCTGTCTCAGTAGTCAGGGAAGAGAAAACCTCAGAAAAAGTTCTTGAAGCAAAAATTGCAGCCGAAAACAGAATTCTTGATATTCTGATACCTCCCATTAAACGCGGTCCTTCGTTTGATACAGCCACAGATGATGAAATAGAAAATAACTCATCAACACGTAAGAAGTTCCACAAAATGCTTAAAGACGGCAAGCTCGATGATAAGTTAATCGAAATTGATACACTCGTTGATTCGGTTCCATCGCTTCAGGTGTTTGGTCCTATCGGAATGGATGAGATGGGTATGAATCTTCAGGACCTTTTCGGTAATATTATGCCCAAGAAGACGAAGAAAAGAAAGCTCACAGTTGCAGAAGCAAGAAGAATCATGGAGAAAGAAGAAGCAGAAAAGCTGATTGATATGGAAGCCGTTATCAAAGAAGCAATTTACAGGACAGAGCACAATGGGATTGTGTTCATTGACGAGATTGACAAAGTAGCTTCCCGTGGTGGAGCAGGCGGTTCAGGACCTGAAGTTTCAAGAGAAGGAGTTCAACGTGATTTGCTCCCGATTGTTGAAGGAACCACCGTTAATACAAGATATGGTCCCGTAAGAAGCGAGCACATACTTTTCATAGCTTCCGGTGCTTTCCACGTGTCGAAGCCATCCGACTTAATTCCGGAACTTCAGGGAAGATTTCCAATCAGAGTAGAGTTAAAAAGCCTTACAGAAGAGGACTTCGTTAAAATCCTTACTTTGCCTGAAAATGCTCTGATTAAGCAATATAAAGCTTTGATGGAATCCGAAGATATTAATCTTACCTTTGATGAAAGCTCGATTAAGGAAATTGCCGCAACTGCCGCAAAGGTTAATGATGAAGTGATAAACATCGGAGCAAGAAGGCTTCATACGATACTCACTACATTGCTGGAAGACATTCTCTACAATGCTCCGGACAATATTGAAAATAAAGAGATAATGATTGATGATAAGTTAGTACAGGATAGACTTAATGAAATAGTTAAGAACAATGATTTAAGCAAGTTTATACTATAATTTGTAATTTATTAAAAAAGAGGCTGTCTCCTGTTTAGAGAGACAGCCTTTTTTATTATTAAAACCTTCGTGATTAGTTCTTTACGAAAGAGAACACTTGATTGTTAATTTTAACATAATATGAACCTTTTGCTAAATTAGCAATGTTAATTACATTACTTGTATTTATCCCAGATGCTACCATTTCTCCTATAACAGAGAAAATAGAGTAATCTTTTCCGAAATATGTAACATCATTAAGTTTGATTTCAGTTGTAGCAGGATTAGGATAAATTATTGAATATAATTGTTCAATGTCTTGTTTCACACCGTTTTCAGTTGCTTCATCAACAGAAATTTCATCAATATACATAGCATTTCCATTTGTCCCGGGGATACCAGTTACTCTGAATACAACACTTTTATTCTTGTATGCATCCAAACTGATAGCAATTTTTTTGTAATCGCTCGATGCAGGTATATACCAATTCCCTGAAGTTGCAGGTTTACCGGTTTGAACACAAGTTGTGGTATTTACATTAGTCCAGTTTGCTCCAAAATCATCTGAAACTTCGACCGTGATTGTTGGTGCAGTGCCTCCAAAATTATCGTCAGAATAAGCATAATAATATGAAAATTCAGGTTGGGCAATTTTCGATAAGTCAGATTCTCCAAAAAGGATATACCCGGGAAGACCGCCTAAACCCCATGATACATGAAGAGGAAATCGAATAGCACCAAATGTGTTGTTTGCACCACAAGCAGGAGCCGTTGCTAAAATTGCCATTCCTCTGTTTTTAGAATTATCGAACGCAGTATTTGCAGGCATAGCCGCTGAATTGAAACCACCAAGATAGTTTGAGAATGCTTTAGCATTAAATCTGATTCCTGTAAATGAGTATGAATCATTTGAAAAATCCATGTCCTCATCTGACCCACCGTTAATATTGGTGCATCCGGTAATAAAATATGAATAAGTTCCGGTCCCATTAATTGGAATTGAACCCCAATCAATCACTGTTTTAGCATCTTTGTCCAAAGAACCGCTAAAAGATTTCTTAGTTTCGGAGCCATTTAATACAAATGATACATCAAAAGAAGTAATAACTTTACCTGAATTATTGGTAACTTCAACTTTTGGATTGATTTGCGTTAAACCATAACCTGCACCAATCTGAGTTAAGTTTTTCTCCGAAAGGTCAATTTTAAATGACGGGTCGAACGAAACTTTGCCTCCGTCAGCAGAATAAATATTTGATTGTGATTCGGAAATGAATGCAACAACATTCAGATTCCATAGCTTGAAATTAAGTTGATTGAGTGATGCTGGCAATACAGTCTCGAATTTCTTATATCCGTAATGGTCTTTTGTTGTTGTGTCAATAACTTCACCAAAAGCACCTCCGGATGTAATTGCCAATCGTAAAGCATGGTTATGTCTGTATTTTTTATCGTATGTCCAGTTAGTAGGATTATAATTGCCATAGTCAGACTGATACCCCTGAATATTATCCTGAGTTAGAAATACAGTAAGGTAATTTTGGTTCTGCGGACTATTTGCGGTATAATAATATTCTACTTCCACGGTTAGTTTACGAGTAGTAAAGTCAACACTTGACCTGACTGCAACATTTACTGGAGAGGTTTGACTTAAAATGTTATTAACCGCATTATTCCATTTGCCTCTATCCATTGACCACGGGCTGGTTGTTCTGTTTACAGAACCGGCTGGATATCCTGCAACTTTGGCAGCAGCATCAATAGCAGTTCCTTCTGTTGTACGAAGGTCTGGTTCACCTGCTTGTGGGGTAGCATAACCTCCTGCGTGAATG
>Ga0172370_10005588_pt1 | contig 16182 bp, 10 predicted proteins | sample LakKiv5m_FD_114538 | JGI IMG/M metagenome (GOLD analysis project Ga0172370, IMG submission 114538) | Freshwater microbial communities from Kabuno Bay, South-Kivu, Congo - kab_022012_11.5m | ecosystem: Environmental > Aquatic > Freshwater > Lake | place: Democratic Republic of the Congo...
AAAAAAAATACAGATACAGAAACAATGAATGCAATCATTAAAAAATTTCAATTTCCCGACGGTCGGGAAATTTCCCTTGAGACGGGTCGTCTGGCTCGCCAGGCCGATGGGGCGGTCGTAGTGAAAATGGGCGATACCATGTTACTCGCCACTGTTGTTGCCAGAACAGAAGCAGATGAAAATGTCGACTATATGCCACTCAGTGTTGATTACCGTGAAAAATATGCTTCAGCAGGCCGGTTCCCGGGCGGTTTTTTTAAACGTGAGTCACGTCCTTCTGATAGTGAAGTTCTTACTTCCCGGTTGGTTGACAGGGCATTGCGCCCTCTTTTTCCGGATGATTACCACGCCGAAGTACAGGTAATGATCACCCTGATCTCTGCTGATAAAAATATTTTACCCGATGCACTCGCATGCCTGGCTGCTTCCGCAGCTATTACCGTCAGTGATATTCCTTTTAACGGGCCTATCTCCGAAGTAAAAGTCGGGAGAATTAATGGTGAATTCATAGCAAATCCGGAGGCTTCCGTGTTACCGGACTCTGACATGGATATCATGGTTGGCGCTTCCAGCGAGAACATCATGATGGTTGAAGGCGAGATGAAAGAGATTAGTGAAAAAGACATGGTTGAAGCCATTAAGTTCGCCCATGAAATGATCAAGATACAATGCCAGGCCCAGGTTGAATTCGCTGCAATGGTGGAGAAATCCAAAATAAAGAGAGATTATTCCCATGAAACAAACGATCTTGAATTTAAGCAGGCGATGCACCAAGCCACCTATCAGAAGATCTATGACATGGCTGTCAGGGGAATCGCCAATAAGAAGGAGAGAAAAACAATTCTCGATACAATCAAGACGGAATTTGTTGACACCTTGAGCGATGAAGTGAAGGAAGAAAAGAAAATGATGATCGACAGGTATTACCACGATATTGAACGTGAAGCGATCAGGAATGCCACCCTGGATAATAAGATCCGGATTGACGGAAGGAAACTCGATGAAATTCGTCCTATCTGGACTGAAGTCGATTACTTGCCTGCCGCTCATGGTTCAGCCATTTTCACCCGGGGAGAAACACAATCCCTCACAACCGTGACACTTGGGACGAAGTTGGATGAGCAGATCATCGATGGAGCTGTGATAGAAGGAAGGTCAAATTTCATGTTGCACTATAACTTCCCTCCTTTCTCAACAGGAGAGGTAAAGATGCTTCGGGGTACCAGCCGGCGCGAAGTAGGACATGGCAACCTTGCATTACGGGCGATTAAATTTATCCTGCCAAATTCGGAAGACAATCATTATACCACCCGTATCGTATCTGACATCCTGGAATCAAACGGATCATCCTCTATGGCAACGGTCTGCGCAGGTACCATGGCACTGATGGACGCCGGAGTAAAAATTAAGAAGCCTGTTTCAGGTATTGCTATGGGACTGATCTCAGATTCAAAAACCAAGAGGTATGCAGTGTTATCAGACATCCTCGGGGATGAAGATCACCTGGGTGATATGGACTTTAAGGTTTGTGGCACGCGCGATGGGATTACCGCATGCCAGATGGATATTAAAGTTGACGGCATGCCCTATGAGATCCTTGAAAAGGCACTGGAGCAAGCCAAAGCAGGAAGACTGCATATCATGGGTGAGATGATGAAAACCATCTCAGAGCCACGAGCCGATTTCAAACCGTTCGTACCCAGAATCACTCAAATCAAGATCCCTAAGGAGTTCATAGGTGCCGTTATCGGACCGGGCGGTAAAGTGATCCAGGAGATGCAGAGGGAAACGGGAACAACAATCGTAATTGAAGAAGTAGGTGAATTTGGTGTCATCGATATCGTTGCCAGCAATGTTGAAGCAAAAAATGCTGTTGTGGAGAAGATAAAGAGGATCTGTGCAGTACCGGAAGTTGGTGAGATCTATAAAGGCAAAGTAAAGAATATCACAACATTCGGGGCTTTTATAGAGATCCTGCCCGGACAGGATGGTTTATTACACATCTCTGAAATTGAATGGAAGCGCCTGGAGAAGGTCGAAGATGCTCTGAAAGTGGGAGACGAAGTGGAAGTCAAACTGATTGATGTTGATCCCAAAACCGGGAAATTGAAACTATCTAGGAAAGTACTTCTTGAAAAACCAGACAATTACCAGGATCAACGGCCAAAAAAATTCTAAGAGTCGTTGAAACCCAAAGCCCATGTTTTTCGTAAACAAGCTAAGCCCTGACTTCATCAATGTGCTGAACCAAAAGAGACCCGGATGAGACAATTAAAAATCATTAAACAGGTTACTAACCGTGAGACTGCATCTCTGGATAAATATCTGCAGGAGATTGGCAAAGTAGAGCTGATCACTGCTGACGAAGAGGTAACTCTTGCCCAGCGGATCAAACAGGGAGACCACACTGCTCTGGAAAAACTCACAAAAGCCAACCTCCGTTTCGTGGTTTCTGTCTCAAAGCAATATCAGAACCAGGGGCTTAGCCTCCCCGACCTGATCAATGAAGGTAACCTTGGCCTGATCAAAGCGGCACAGCGGTTTGATGAAACCAGGGGATTTAAGTTTATCTCCTATGCAGTATGGTGGATCCGCCAATCAATTCTCCAGGCATTGGCCGAGCAATCGCGGATTGTTCGATTGCCCCTGAATAAGATAGGGTCCATCAACAAGATCAATAAAGCGTATGCCCAACTCGAACAGCAGTTTGAGCGGGAACCCAATATTGAAGAGATAGCGAAACTTCTGGAGATCTCTGAGAACGAGGTCAAGGAGTCAATGAAAAATGCCGGCCGGCACGTCTCCATGGATGCACCGCTGGTTCAGGATGAAGACAATACGATGTATGATGTCCTAAGAGGAGAAGAGAATACCACCCCCGAGAATGGTTTGCTCTATGAATCCCTGAAGCGGGAAATTGAAAGAGCCGTTTCCACCCTTACTCAGCGTGAAGCAGATGTTATCAGATTATATTTTGGTCTGAACGGCAGCCACCCGATGACCCTCGAAGAGATCGGTGAAAAATTTGACCTTACCCGCGAACGTGTCCGGCAGATCAAGGAAAAAGCCATTCGAAGGCTGAAACATACGAGCAGGAGTAAGATCCTCAAGACCTACCTGGGATAGGATTCGTCATTCGTAAATCGTGATTCGTAAATCGAAATGTTCCATTTAGTTGCTCCCTCCCTGTTATCCGCCAACTTCCTCAGACTTGAGGATGAGATTGAAATGGTAAACAGGAGTGAAGCCGACTGGCTCCATCTGGATATCATGGATGGTCTTTTTGTTCCAAACATTTCATTCGGATTTCCTATCCTTAAAAGAGTAAAGCAGGCATCCAGGAAACCATTGGACGTCCACCTTATGATAGTGGATCCCGACAGGTATATAGACCGGTTCAGAGAAGAAGGAGCATCCATTATTACCGTTCATTATGAAGCCTGTACCCACCTGCACCGCACAATTCAGGCAATCAGGCAAACCGGTGCAAAAGCGGGAGTTTCGCTCAATCCTCATACCCCTGTCCTGTTGCTTCAGGAAATCATCAGCGAGGTCGACCTGGTTTTGCTAATGTCTGTAAATCCGGGTTTTGGCGGTCAAAAATTCATCGAACAGACTTACCGGAAAAGCCGTGAACTGAAAACGATGATGCTTGAAAGCGGGTCCTCAGCCATGATCGAAGTTGATGGAGGAGTTACACTGAACAATGCACGTTCACTTGTTGATGCAGGTGTTGATGTCCTGGTCGCCGGCAACACCATCTTCGGCTCGCCTGATCCCACCGAAACAATACATCTTTTAAAACACTGCTAAAGCCAGTTGGCGGTAGGCAGTAGGCATTGGGCATTTGGCAGCCTGCCCCATTCTGGAATTCTTTTTGGTTTTCACGTCCTGTATTTTGCTTGTAATCTGTTCACTGTCATTGTGACACTTCTCCTCTGTACAATCTTCCCAACAGGAAACCGAAGCAATGCTGATCACGAAATTATATTTGTCCTGTTGTGCAGCTAGCTTTGAATCACTTAACCCGGCTTGCGGCTGCTGGTGTATGTTAACAACTGAAAAAATCTTTCTAAAAGGACCCTTTGACGTTCTTTCTAGACCTTCTAAATGCTCATCCACTTTGAAGTTTTTACATCTCTTGACCTCGACATTTAAACCTATTCTAATATAAGTTTCCCGGTTACCGTACCGTTTTCCCCAACCAGCTTCCAGATATATAATCCAGTGTAAAGGGACGATTTGACGGATAGACTGTAAAGATTGATGAGAAAAGGGCTTTGATTGATAGGTGTCCTAAAAACCTCTCTGCCCATGAAATCAACCAGGAAGAATTCCATTGTACTGCCCGGTTTGAAATCATCAATTTGCACTGTTATCGCTTCTTTAGCTGGATTGGGAAATACATGTATCCGGATTTTGAGATTCGTATTTGAAAATTCAACAGGAACGAGAGTATTGCAACTGGTGGCCACCGGTGTTCCCCATTCTTCGGTTCCTTTTTTGTAATATACCATGTACGAAGTAAAACCCAAAAACACCTCACCCCATTCGTATCGCGTTCTACCAAGACCAGCTGTCACCGTATAGGATTCGCCATATTCGAAAGGAGGGTGCCAACACCCGTTTGAATACTGAACACCAAAGATTTTCTCATGGCTCTGTCTACTAATATAGTCAGGGTATATTCGGCTGAAAATTGGGGCATCCCATCCATACCTGATGAACTCTATCGGTAACTCTTTAATGTAAGCGGTATCTGACTCAAAGGTCACGACCTGCGTCAGGGTGTCGTAAGAATAATAATGGAAGGGAGGGCCTGGAACATCTTTCCTTTGACAAAATTCCACGGTATAAACTACTTTGTGGAGTTCAGGGAATTCTTCCTTTGCCAGAATCTTGTTTATAGTATAGTAGTAAACATCCCACCACGTATCCCATTCATGGTCAATAAAGTGAAATTCATCTCCCACGTCATAATCATATACCTCATTCCAAGTGAGATTCTGAAGCCCAATATTCGGAGAGGCTTTTCCGATCAGGGTATACATGGTCGGTGACATTGGTGCACTGAAAAGTTCCATCATTTTAGTCAACCCATAGTGTTTGCTCAGTTTGATAAAATTTCCGTTGAGAACGTGGGGAATGTTGTTCCCGTTATTATCCTTTGCTTGAAACTTAATGGTTTTCACTGAGTCGGTCGTTCCACATATTGAATCCAATATTTTTGCATTAATCTTGGCCTCTATGTAATTTCCAGCGGGATCGGAGAAAAACTTCCAAGAATACCCTGTCGTTTCTACGGTATGTAGGGTCAAAGTGTCGTTATTATGATTACAAAACTGAAACAGACCAGCAGGTTTTTTTCTCACAACACTCCCGAGAAAAGAGCCCCCTGTAGTATCATAGCATTCTCCCGCTGTATCGCGGATCGAAAGATATGATAGAAAAAGGGTATCAGGAAGAAGGGAGATATCGGTTGAATCGAGCCGGTAAGCTAGAATTTGTCCGCCACTGTTCTGATAAAATGTTATTCCTGGTGAACAGATATTCTGCCAGTTTTGAGCCGGAAGGTTCCAGGGAGTGGCAAATAAAATTATTATGATAAGGTTTTTCATACTTCCTGAATTTTTTACCTTTATCGATGGCTTACATAGAAATTTTTTTTAGTTGCTAACGCACAAGGGATTGACGCAGTAAAAAAAAGAAGGGAATCGGAGCGATACACTCTCGGCAAAAAATGCGAACAAACAGATAAAGATTTTTTCCATAAAGTAGTTCGCATTTTTTGCACTTGCAGAATGTTTATTACTTGCACACACTTCATATAACCTACACACCCCTTCTTTTTTTTATTGCGTTAATCTTATTGTTACCTGCATGTGCTGCTGTCTGACCGAAGCTGTCATGTCCGTATTCGCACACACTTTGTTCAAGGCGATTTACATTATAAGCTGTGTCCGTCCGAGTTTGCACTGTGCGTTGGAAAAATAAATAATTAAAAAACCGAAGGGTGGGAAAAAAAATAATTTGAATTTCTTCTTGGGTGGGAGAAAAAAATACTCTCTTAAAAGCTTTGGTTGCAGCGTTGGCTTCAGGGGCTTTTAAGAGTGTATTTTTTTGTGTGGGGGCTTTTCTTTTCATCCTACCTTGATTTCGTTGTTTAATATTTTCTTGAACTTGATTAGAAAGTAAGCAAGAGATAAACACAAAACACTTGCTGAAATACTTGATGCAACAAGTAAAATATTCGTGTCAACTTTTATTGAAGTAAGTAGCAAAGGTGCTAATACTCCGGAAATAATTGTCAGAAATAAAATAACCAACAAGAAATTCAGAGTGCCTGAAAGTCCAAGTGTATTGTAGTAAGTCAGTTCGTGTAATCGTGGTAAGTAAAACGAATCCATGTCACCACCAACATCACCTAATAAGTCCTTGTCAAATTTTCTGCTCCGATATTTTTGTGCATTAATTTTTGCAGCAAGATGTTCAATTTCTTCTGCCTCATGTTGCCTGATTGCAGTGAAGTCACAACAACCTTTGTAGCTGTGCCATTTGTGATTCAAGTCATACCACAAACTATTTCCGCAATGACAGCCAGTCCATTTTTCAAGAATCTCCAATGAGTAAGTGTAATCGTGGTCAAAGCGGTCATACAAATCTCCAACTGCCAATTGCCGTAATCATCTAACACAAGTGCTTTCATGTCTAAATACATGTAACAGCCCGGCAAACTTTCTTCTGCGAAAAATTTATCCCTCAACGCTTTTAGTTCGGGTGAATACTTTTTATCCTGATTATCATAATCCCAAAGTTTAATTGTGAAGTAATCAATCGCCTCGTATTCCTTACGCATTTTCTCTCTCATTCCCTTATCCCAAAATCCGTAATTGTTTACCAGCACTCTTGCAATCCTCCTGAAATCGGTAAACTTGTTTGCAAGTTTTACAATCTCTTTATAGCGTTCAACTCGTTCCTGTCTTACTTGAAAAACTTTTGAAACAACATAAGTGATAAGGATTGCAGAGAAGATTCCTGAAAACTGAATGAGATTGTTTAAGAGTTGATTGATGGCACTGACTTCTGTTAAATGAAATTCTCTGAAAAGAAAAAATAAAGCATACGAAAGCAACATCATCAGAAGGATAATGTATTTGTCTGTCTTTTGCCAAAGCCATTTTATTGAATTGGTGAACTGCTGAACCATTTTATCATTACTTTACATCATCATCAAGCATTGGCATCACCAGTGCAAATGAATTTTTATGAAACTCAAATTCAATAAAAACTCTTGGGAGTTCTTTCAGGAAAATGAATCGCGCTGAATTAAGATTGCCAACTGTCTTGCTCAATCTTTCAAGCAAGTGAAGATTGATTTTAATTTTGTTCAATGCAACTGCTTTTGAAATTCTGTCGGACTTTGCTAATTCGTAAATGTCAAATATCTTCTGATACTTTTTTTCTGAATCATCATCATCCAGTGTTTTGAGATTGAGAACCCGTGTGCCTTCGCTGTTGAGAAAAAGTTTTCCGTTCTCCTGCGGATACAGCCATTCGTATTCACACATGAATTTAAAATCTTCCCTGCTCATTTTTCTTCCTTCCAAACAGGCAATCAGTTTTTCTTCAACATCAAAATCTTTCAGCGATAATGCCACACATACATGAGCATCTGTTGCGTAAGCAATACCATTTACAAAGTAGATGTAGTTTATAAACGGACGCAATTCATCGCTACTGCAACATAAATCTATCGGATGTCTTTTAAAGGGATTAAGCGTTAATTCCATTGGCAAAATATTTTTCAATTTATCCCATACAACTCCTCCACCAACCTGTCAATTTCTCTCTCTATGGGTTTGAGCAAGGCGGTTGCCTGGCTTTCGTTTAGCTCTCCGGCAAATTGCTGTTTCTTTATTTTGTAGCAGGCATCAAATTTTTCGTTGAAGGTTTGCAACTGCTTTTCTGTCGGGATTTTGATTGGTAATTTTCTGATGTCGTTTATTTGAATGTTCACAGATGAATTCAAAAACTCTCTCAAAAATTTGAAATGGAAATAACTATTTAAAGTAATTACAAAATACTTATCTCCCAAACCTGCTTCATCATACAGTGACATAGAACCAACATCATTCACGGTTTTATCTTTCAATCTTGTCTTGAAATATTCTGAATTTGGATTTAAAACATTTGTCCAGCAAAAGCCATTTCTAAAAAAGAATTGTTCACCTTGCCACCTTGCTTCGGGGCTTTGCTGTAAAAACTGCACAACTGATTTTTCCCAACAAACTCCATACGGTGTTTCCAGATACCAACGGTTTCCGTCTTTATCACCTTTATCATAAGGAACAAAAGTTTCTTTCCCTCCTTTAGTTTTTACTCCATTCAGTTTTTCATCGGCAGATAAATCTTTTATCGCTGTCATTTCATTTTCCGAAATGATGCGATACATGTAGCCCTTTCCAAAAACTCTTCTTCCAAATTCGTTTTTGATTGCATCAAGCAACCCACGGATTTCTTTTTCACTCAGTTCATTCAGCACTTCTGCATATTCAAAAACTTCTGTGCAATCTTTCAGCAGTTTAAACTTCTTCCTGATTTCAGGATTTTCATCAACAGCATCTTTCAGTTTTTCAGGTCTTGTTTCTGCAATTCTTTCCGCAACTTTTGTTCCTTCCAATGCTCCTACAAATTGTCCATTGTCGCCTGTTTGCAAACCAACTCCACCATCAGTAATAATTCCCAAGATTGTAATTGCACCGGGTTTAAGTTCTTTGATGTGCTGTGCAATTTCCTTTCTATTATTTTCAATTGCCTGACTTGTTGCAATCTTATTCCACCAATTTTCAAAAACAGGAAATGCAGTTTTCACCACCTTATCAAATACATTGCTGTTCCACTTGCTTGGTGAAAAAATTGTGTAGTTAATACTTTGATGATACACTGGCAAAGGCAACTGATATTTTTCAATGTTGGTGGCTGTGTCTTTCAGCACATCGGCATTGTTACAGGTGTGTGAGATAATCCATTTGGGCTGGTGTTCATCCGTTTTGCTAATCGGCAACTGCACTTCCATCATCACCTTGCTCAATATTTTTTCCCAACCTGCCACATTGTTTTTGCTTTCTTTAATAGAGTTCCATTCAGCATCTGTCAAGCCCAAAGTTTCTGCATTCGGAAAACGAATGTCAATATAAGTAGCGGTGTCGTGCTTTGCAGGTGCTTGTTTTTGCACGGTGAAAATGGCTGTGTCAACCATTGCTGCAAATGCTTTAGGTGTGTTTATGATTTCGTGCAGTCGGCAAAGTGTATTTGATTCATTGAGATTTATTGTTTCAACTGCTTCAACTGTTTTTGTTTTTACCGGAATCAATTCTGTTTGCACTGCTTTCTTTTTTCCAAACAAAACTTCCTGTTGCGGTGGTGTGTATGACTGCAAAGCAGAATCAAAAAGATTAGCTTGTTGTCCATTGCTTGCTTTTGCTTTTTTATTTTCCAAACCCAAAAACAACCTTCGCATGTTTTCTTTGGTTTGTATAGTGAGAAAAGTATCGGAAGTAATGTAACTCAAGTAGCCGCCTTGCTTTAGCAATTCCATTCCACGAATTGTGAAATGATTGTAAAGGTCATCGCAGTAGTTGTATTCTTCTTTCAGCGTTTCCGTCATTCCCATTTGGTTAATGAGTTTGGTGTTTACATAAGGCGGATTGCCTATCACCATATCAAAACCGGAAGCAGTATTTTTTGAATTGAAGATTCCCGGAAACACAACCCGTTCAATAAAGTAGTCCTTAATCTTCTCACGGAAAATTGCCAACTCACCTAACTCATTCGCCAATTTCTTTTCTTTCTTTTCTTCTTTGGTTATCTGTGCCTGAGCAGCACGATTTGCTTTCAGATAGTTGATTGCTTTTCGTGTTGCACTCAATTCTTTTTCTTTCTCTTTTATCTGGCTGTCAACAACGCCTTCAAGTATTCCGTAAATTTTCTTTTTGATTTCATCTTTCGTTCCGTATTTATCACTCTTGGTAATGAAGTAGGAGTTTTCCATTTCCACCAACTCACCCAACAAATTCTTTTTATCCAAAGCATCAATCATCTCATTGATGTTTTTGCCTTTGAAAGTCCGCAGCAATGAATTGCGTTTGTAGAATTTGAACTCTAAGTTTGGCAATGGTTTTAAATTGTAGTTTGGTTTTTTGAAATCAACTTTCTGTTCCACAATCAAACTCAACCAGCAACGCAATTTTGTAATCTCTACTGCATACTCCAACAAATCAATTCCGAATAAACAGTTGCGAAGCAGTCCCAACTTTTTTACATAGCGAACCTGATTATCGGCAATGAAATCAGAAATATGTTCACGGAAACTGCTGTCCTTGCTTTTCATCATTTCGGCAAACCAAATTTTTCCGTCAGGGTCTGCAATGTCAAGCACACTCATCATTTCTTCCAACATTCCCATCGGGAATGCACCCGAACCACAGGCAGGGTCAATCACAGTTGTTTCCAAAAGTTTGTGAACGATTGCTTTTCCGTTTTGCGGTGTGATGTCGGTATTCAGATGCCGCAACAAAACATTCTTGCACATGTAACTCACCACAGGTCGTGGTGTGTAAAATGCACCTGCATTGCTACGGGCTGCTTCCTTGGTGTCTTCGCTTTGTTCTGCTAAAAGATTTTCAAATATTCTCCCCAACATTTCGGGGTCAACAGCAACTTCTTCGTCAAGCGGTGTATTCTCGGCAATGGTGAATTTGTATCGTGAAAGCAAACTGTTCAAACCATTTTCACTCAGCAGCACATCATCAGGCACAGTGAAAGCATTGTTGCTTTTGTTCCGTGCCACATAATCATTTTCGTTTTCGTCAAACAAACCGCCATTCAAAAACGGACATGCCAAAATCAATTCTTTGATTTTCTTTTTGCCTGAAAAATATTCGGAGAAGAAATCAAAGTCAGCAATAAATTCTTCCCGTTCACTTTGGTCTTTGTTCAACGCATTGAAGAAAAGATTTTGCAAAACGAATTTGTAATAAGAAGTGCCGCTGCTTTTTGGTTGTATCAAATCATTGTCGTCACCGTTTGGTTTTTTTGGCACAAGCAATTCATCACTGATTACTTTCAACTCTTTCAAGAACCAAATGAATATGAGCCGTGCAATAAGGCGAATAGCAAAGTCCTTATGCTTCTCCGAACCGGCAGGTTGACTTGGCAATTTTATTTCACTGATTGCATTGTTGAACCACTGAATGATTTCGTCATAGAATGCTTTGTTGAGTGCTGAAATGTTCAGCAGGTTTTGCCATGAAATGTAGAGTTCGTTGAAACTGTCAATGGCTTTGCGGTTCTGTGCCTTGATACTTGCCACAGAAAGATTTTTGAGGATGCGAAGGTGGGCTGTGTGTGGTGCATCAATGTCAATGTCTTTGAGCAAAGAAACTTTACCAACCTTTTCGCCTTGCCGCCAACTCTGTTTGTATTTGGTGCGTTCGCAAGCGGCAAACGAAATGAAAAGTTTGTTGTGCTTATCGGTGTAACGCACCACCAGCATCACAGGCAAACTCTTACTCACACGGTTGAATGCACGGGCTAATTCGTTTATCTCAAAACGGTTCGGCTCATAATTTTTTGAAAGGTCAACGGCAAAAACCATCAAGCCCTCATAAGCAGTTGTGATTTTCTTTTCAGCATCGCTGAATGAAATTTTGTTTTCAAATAATGCTTCGTTGTTTTCAATTACTTCATCATCTATTAGCCCAGCGAAATACACTTTATCAATGGCTTTGAAAACATCAATGGCCTTCAGTTGCTCTTTCAAAATACCTTCAACCGGAAGCGGAGTAGTGGTGTTTGAATTGAGTTTAATTCCCAACTGAGCAAACAAGTCGGTTGCTGCTTCAAATAAATTTTTATTGTTGAAGTTGGATAAGTTCATTGCTTACTTGTTGGAAATGATAAACCAGTTAATCAAATCAAAATTTTCCTTCTTGAATTTATCTTCCAGTTTCTTTTGTTCGGGTGAAATAACTTGTGGCTTTGCAGTTCCTGCAAACAAGTCCTGAATTTCATTTACTGCAACGGGTGTTGTTTGCGATGTGAGCCACTCACCAACGGAAGCAGAAAGTTTTTCCAAAACTTTCTTGTCTCCTTTCTCAATGTTATTTGGCACAATGCGATGTTCCATTTTATGATAGCGAAGCAGCGAAAGAATTTCCTGATTGTTTTTCAGAATGGTTGCAGTTCCTTTCTTTTCTTCTGCAAAAGGTTGATGCAATAAATAAATTTCGTCATACACATGGTCAACTGCTTCATCAGGTTTTCTTGGATAACCTAACACAGCAACAATGCTGTCAGGCATTGTTTCCCATTTGCGGTTTGGTCTGAATTGGAATCCTGTGAAAACTCCGTTTGGAATCTGCTTGAAAAATTCTTCGTTCTTCTTGAAGAACTCAAACAACTCCTGACGGAATTGTTCCAATGATAAATCATTCAAGCCAAGTGTTTCATCGTTGGTTTCAATATCATCCCAAGTGATTTGAAGTTGCTGCAACATTTTTTCCGCTTGCTTCGGGAGCAACGGATTTTCTTCCACCATCTTTTGAAATTCGGGAGTGAGTTTATCATCCAACTCAGTTCCTACCACACTCATCAATGCCAAACGGTTTTCAACCCTCTGCTTCAATCGCAGGTAATCTTCAAAGCTCCCTCCCGACCAGAAATTTATTCCTTTAATAGTTTTATTAGGTGAACCTAAACGGTCAATCCTACCCATGCGTTGTATGAGGCGAACAGGATTCCAGTGTATGTCGTAGTTAATCAAGAAATCGCAATCCTGTAAGTTTTGTCCTTCACTCAAACAATCAGTTGCAACTAAAACATCAATCGGCTTTTCAATTTTTGCTTTTGTTTTTTCTCCGTGCTTATTTATCAGTTCAAGCCACTTTTCATAACTCACTTTCCATTTATCTCCATCACGAAAATCATCCGACAAATGCTTTTCATACAAATCACTCCAATCTTTTTCATTGTAGAGTTTTGTGAAAGGTGCAAAGCGTTCCAGAATCTCTTCAAACTTTTCTCCTGAATATCCATCGTGAGTTTCACTCAACGAACCTGAGATGTAAGCAAGGTTTGCAATTCCTCTTTTCTTCAACTCACGATAAAGAAACTGTGCTGTGTCTTTGAATGTGGTGAAGATTAAAACTTTCTTGTTCGCAGAATTTTTCTGCTTGTTCTCAATATGCTTGATGAGAGTATTGAGTTTTTCATCAGCGGCTTTGCCGCTGTTGAAATCACTTTCAAACTTTTCTAAGTTTTCCTTTAGCAGTTTGAGTTTCTCAACATCACCTTCCAAATGTTTTTTGAAAACTTCAATGTTGGTAATCGCTGAAAGCGGAACAGGATTTTTCTTGCCTAATGTGATTGGTGGTTCTTCCTGATTGGAGTTGTCATTCTCTGCTGCTGTTTCTTCCAATTCTTCTGTTTCTTGTTCTGTCAATTCATCTTCCAATTCCGCTTCCGTTTTTTTCTGAATGAACTCATTCACTTTGTTCAATGCGTTGATGTGATGATTCAGAATATTTTCAACTGTTCTCTTGAAGGAAAACCAACTTGATTCCAAACGCTTCATCAAAAGGATATACATCATTTTCACCAAAAACTTTTCACGCTGCTTTGGATTTTCCAAAACACTTTCCACTTTCAAATCTTTGATGTATTCCGAAGGTCGGTAAGCAGTGAGATTTACCCGAAGTGCATTCAGTATATCTTCAAATGATTTCAAGTTGCCTAAATTTTCCGGTGTGATGTATTCATTTATCGGTTCGTCTTTCTTCGGAAAATTCATTTCGCCAAATTCACCTTCAATCAATTTTCGTGTCCGTGCTACAATGAGAGCATCTGTAAGAGCAAAAAACTTTTGTGGAAGTTTGGAAATGAAGTCGGATATTTTTCTGTCGTCAATTTCACTCCAATCATTAAAATCTTTTTGTGCTGTCCTGAAAATGTTTTCCAAACTGGCAATTTCCAATTCCGATTCTTTGAAACCTTCATCAACTCCTTTTGTCATTAACTTGAATTGGTTTCTGATGTCAACTAATTTGTTGTTGATTGGAGTTGCCGAAAGGTGAAGCACTTTTACATCACGGCTTGTGCGTTCAGGCATCAGCACATTGTCAACTAAAAATTTGTAACGGGATGATTTGTCATTTCGCAGGTTATGGCTTTCATCAATTACAATCAGAATTTTTTGTTTGCGTTGTAATTTTGAAAGCGGAAAGTCAGGATAGTTGTTTGTCAATCTTTCGTCTTGCAAATCGGTGTGATTCCGAACATAGTATTCAATTTCGTCTCTCTCAAATCGTGAACCTCTGCCGCTTTGATATTGCTCCCAGTTGTGCCGCAATTTTTTCGGACAGAACATGACAACTGTGTAACCCTTGAACTCAAAGTATTTCATCACTGCCAATGCAGTCCATGTTTTTCCCAAGCCCACTGCATCGGCTAAGATTGCTCCATTAAATTTCTGAAGCATCTTTATCAAACTGATTGCTCCCTTTTGTTGGTAGGGGAAAAGAGTCCGGTAAATAATTGTTTCCTCTAAGTGAGTTATTTCTCTTTTGAATTCTGCATCGGTAGAAAGAGAAAGCAAATCTTCTTTGAATAACTCATACAGCACCTTGTAATAAAGGTCGTGAGGTGTGTAATTCTTGAAAAGGTTTTTTATCAGTTCAATGATGTAGTGCTTTACTTCAACTTTGCTCTTGTCAGGCAATTCAATTTTCTCCTGTGCAATGTTCTCCCACTGATGCTTGAACCACTTTTGAAGATTCTTGAATTCATCTTCGTATTCATGCTTTGCAATGTTGAGTTCAATGTTGCTGCTTTCTTTAATTCCAAGTCCGGCATCAGTCAGGTTTGAACTGCCGACAATGAAATAGTTTTTTGTTTTCGTTTTGTCAGCATAGAGATAAGTTTTTGCATGACAGAAATTCTTTTGAATGTTTTTTACAGCAACCTTTTCTTGCTCCAAAAATGCAACTGCCTTTTGTGCGGATGCACTTAACGCAAGTGTGTTGTCAATGCCAGCATTGCCATTCAGCAAGTCAATGATTTTGTTTACCTCCAAATCCTCTTGCATCAGGTTTCCCAAAATCATTCTGAACTTCTCCACTTGGTTCACATCATCAAGCATCAAAGCCAAAGCATTGACTGAAAAATAACCAGTCACAAGGTCAAGCAATCCCGATTCGGTATTGTTCTTAATAAAGTCAAACACCTTGTGGTGTTCGCTGTCCTCGTTTTTGGTTTTGTTGTCAAGTAGCATTACTCAGTAAAAGATATTTTGTTTAAGTTTTCAAAGATAGGATTATGAATGAAGGTATTTATTAAAGCGTTGGGAAAAGTGGCTCTTTTGGTTTTGCCTTTGGGCTGGCTTTCGTGCGGTGGCGGCAAAACCAAATGTGCCACTTGTGCGGTTGCCATAGAAATTCAAATTATTTTTTTTTGTGCGGTGGCGGTTTTTTAATTATTTATTTTATTGTGGTTGCCTGTTCATTCAAAGCGGTCAGTCCGTCAAGTTGTCGTTAAAAAAACTGTCCGATAAAAGCACTACCGTTCAAAGTTAGCAGGGACTTTTAGCATTGCAGGTAACGAGTGAATATACGTATTGATGTTATTTTGACCTTAGTAAGGGCCATTTGAAGCTGTTTTGTCGTTGTTATCTCAGAAAACTCGTAGATAATCCCCGCAAAATAGAGGAGTCGGGAAGGATTGTGGGAAGTTGGTGTTATTGATCGAAAACAAGCGATAATTAGCCTGTTGCCCTGAGACGAGGACCAAAGCCAGAATCCTGAAACATTTGGAATACAAAAGACCATTACAGAAGAATTACACCACAAACATAAATCATATATCAATGATTTCAAAATATTTAGCGCTCTTTTATATATCCGGATTATCCAAATAACCGTCAAAATTTTAATTTTATCACTACTTCTGTTGAATAGTCTCAATTTGTCAGAGTAACACTAATCCCTGATCCCTGATCCCTGATCCCTGATCCCTAATCGCTAATCGCAAATTGTTATTTTTGTATTTTTACTAAAAATTTGCGGGGATGGATTTTCAATCTGCACGGGATTACATACTCAACAGGCTTGAACATGAGCTGAATCACAA
>Ga0172370_10005592_pt1 | contig 16178 bp, 15 predicted proteins | sample LakKiv5m_FD_114538 | JGI IMG/M metagenome (GOLD analysis project Ga0172370, IMG submission 114538) | Freshwater microbial communities from Kabuno Bay, South-Kivu, Congo - kab_022012_11.5m | ecosystem: Environmental > Aquatic > Freshwater > Lake | place: Democratic Republic of the Congo...
ACGACAGTAGCTACGTCTTTAGCAGCCGTGCTCGGACAAAGAGCCCAGCTCATTGACTGCGATGTCGAGGAGCCAAATTGTCATATCTTGATGAAGCCTGTCTTGGATATCCAAAAGCCAGTCAGTTTGCCGGTACCGAAGGTGGACATGAGCAAGTGTAGTCTTTGCGAGAAGTGCGGACAGGTATGTCAATTTAGCGCTATCTTGGTGATAGGCAAAGAGGTTCTAACCTTTCCGGAAATGTGCCATGGCTGCGGCGGATGCACTCTGCTTTGTCCAGAAGGTGCCATCTCAGAGGCTGAAAGAGAAATTGGCGTCATAGAGGTGGGCAGGGCTGGAGAGGTGGAGTTTGTTCACGGACTACTCCGGGTAGGGGAGGCAATGTCTCCACCGCTGATTCGGGCGGTCAAGTCCATGATCAGGTCTGACAAGGCGGTAATTCTGGATGCGCCACCGGGAGCTTCATGCCCTGTGATCAACACGGTCCTCGGTTCCGATGTCATTTTGATGGTGACAGAGCCGACACCTTTTGGGCTTCACGATCTCCGGATTGCAGTAGATGCGGTAAAAGAGTTGGACATTCCATTGGGAGTCATCATAAACAGGGCAGACATTGGAGACGACGGAGTACTCAAGTATTGTCAAACTGCTCAGATACCTATTCTCATGCAAATCCCGCATCGTCGCGCTATTGCCGAGGGATATTCCAGCGGGCGACTGCTTGTTGATTCGGCCCCCGAGTATAGAGACCAGTTCATAGAGCTATTCGAAACGCTGACAAAGCTATCGACGGGCGTCCGCGGGTCGGGGGTACCTAGTTATGCGTGAGATTGTAATAATTAGCGGCAAAGGAGGAACGGGTAAGACTAGTCTTACAGCGTGCTTTGCTATGTTGGCCAAGAACAAAGTTATCGCAGACTGCGACGTTGACGCACCGGATTTGCATCTGTTGGTTGCTCCCCACATACGTCATGAAGAAAACTTCGGGGGCGGTGAGACTGCTTCGATAGACTTGGGAAAGTGTGTAGAGTGTGGTTTGTGCCGGGAAAGATGCAGGTATGACGCCATTTCAGAAGATTTCGTCATAAGAGACTACGCATGCGAGGGTTGCGGGGTGTGCTATCATGTATGTCCGGAAGGCGCCGTCTCATTGACCGAAGGGATCAACGGAAAGTGGTTCATATCAGACACCCGATATGGGCCCATGGTGCACGCAGCCCTTTATCCTGGTCGTGAAAACTCTGGTAAGCTTGTGGCCCTGGTTCGGAATCAGGCAAAAGTGCTTGCCCGCAGGATGTCATTGGCGCTGGCGCTTGTAGATGGCGCCCCCGGCGTGGGCTGCCCCGTGATATCGTCTGTGACAGGAGCCGACCACGTAGTTATAGTCGCAGAGCCCACTCTGTCAGGGTTGCACGATATGGAAAGAGCGCTCGCGCTAGTGAAGAGTTTTCGTATCCATTGTTCCATAGTTATCAATAAATACGACATCAATACGGAAGTCACGGAGCGGATCGAGGCCAAGGGCGCCAAGGAGGGCGCACTAGTGCTAGGTTGCATTCCTTATGATGAACAACTGATCCATGCTATGGTACACGGGAGACCGTTGCTCGCAGAAAACGGAAGCTCTCCGGCAGCCAAGGCTGTAATTCAGGCTTGGGATCGGTTGCACACCGCGGTTCAGGGGACAAGCGGGTCATGAATGTGGATACCATGCAAAAAGTCACGGAAGCCCTTGCTCAAGTCATAGATCCTGAGACAGGGTTAAACATTATGCGGATGGATCTCATTCACAACCTTTCGGTTGATGAAAAGGGTAATGTCAGCATGACCTTCAGACCTTCCTCTCCGGTGTGCCCGATGGCTTATGCACTGGCTCATGAGATCAAGAAGAGATTGGTAAACATAGAATCAGTCCGGCAGGTCATAATCAGAGTAGAGAATTTTAGGGACGCAGCGAGGTTGGAACAGCTGCTTAGCGCCTAACTGGTTTCACAGGAGGCAGCGGCGCTGCAGGAATAAACCGCAATAAGGGAGAGTGTGATGCCCATTCGTGAATATCGATGTCGTACGTGCGGTCAAGTAAGTGAATTGCTTTTAGGAATTGGTAGGAATTCAGATGAACTCATCTGTTCGCATTGCGGGAGCAAAGACCTGGAAGGCTTGATGTCAGCAGCCTCGTTCGCCATAAAGGGCGAGACGGTCCCTATGGGCGGAGGCTCCACATGTTGTGGAAGCGCCCCGTCGGATAAAGGATGCGTCCCCGGCAGTTGCTGCGGACAAGCCTGATAACCACGAACAGCGGAAGGAAGAACGAATTGGGAGAAGGACATATCCGATGAACTAGAGGATCTCCTGGTGGAGGACGCCTCGAAGGTATATTCGCCTCAAGTGATCCAACATTTCATGGAGCCCCAGAATTATGGGGCCATCGAAAACCCGGATGCCTCTACGATCATGAGTGACATATGCGGCGACACCATAGGCATCTTTTTGACGGTTGAGAACGAAAGAATTCACAAGATCGGCTTTTTGACCGATGGGTGCGGTTTCACCGTCGCATGCGGAAGCGCGCTCACGTGCATGGCGCAAGGACGATTGGTATCAGAGGCGGTGAAGATTACGAGTCAAGATCTCATGCAGTACCTTGGCGGTCTTCCCGTGGAAAATACGCACTGCGCAGACCTCGCGGTGAATACCTTTCGAGGGCTTTAGAGAAATTTCCCAGCGGTAAATGTCCATCAGGAAGCGATTGAGAGCTTTAGTGGCGGAGGAGGCGGCGAGAGCTTGCGTTGTCGATGTGCGCCTTGGGCTGACATACACTGCAGTGAAGCTCGATGACGGCCGCGCAGGCGTTGCATATTGCTACGGCAATCGCTTAGTAAGCGGTTGTTCCGTTTTTAGGGGAGCCCGTCCCCTTGCTGGCCGGCTTGCTTTTCAACTCGTGTACTACCTCTTATCCAATGAGCTATTAGAGTGCTCTGTAGGACTTGCTACGGTTAATGCCCTAGTCAACATCCAACCGACAGCAGCCGCGATAAAGGGAGATGTGTTGGACGCCGTCAAGCTGACCCATACGGACCGAGTAGGCATGATTGGTTACTTTGGCCCTCTTGTAACTTTACTCGAACAACGAGTAGCGCGACTGGACATCTTTGAAGAAGCTGATGGGCGCCCTGGGGTATGTAGGCCATCTGAAGAGGCTTTCGAGATCTTACCCCACTGCGACGTGGCGCTCATCACTTCCACCTCCATTGTAAACGGTACCATCGATAAGCTCCTCGAGGTCACAACCAACTGTCGTGAGACAGTGTTACTCGGCTCCTCAACCCCCATGTTGCCAAGCGCATTTGAGGGTACGAGTGTAAGCTGGCTGTCCGGTATAGTGGTTAATGACGCGAAAGGTATTCTTTGCACCGTGAGCGAAGGTGGCGGTACATCCTTCTTTAAGCCGTATGTCACAAAATACAATCTTCGTTGTGGCGAGGACTCTTATCATGGCCCCTGTACAAAGGACACGGATCACTGTATTAGTGGACAATGAGATTCAGCCCCGGCTCGGCTTGATGGCTGAGCATGGCTTCTCTGTGCTAATCGAACGACCGGATGTACGATTTCTGTTCGATACGGGGCAGGGGCCTGCTTTAGAGAACAATTCCAGAGCGTTGGGTATCAACCTCGCGCCCCTGGATTTTGTCGTACTCAGTCATGGTCATTACGACCACACTGGAGGACTAGCAACGGTGGTGCAAAAGAACCCCGGTCTGCGGATCGTGGCCCACCCTGATGCTGCACTACCGCACTTTGCTCGGGAAGACGAACATGCGGTTCCCAGGAGCATAGGCATGCCTTCTAAAAAAGAGGATTTGGAACGATTCGGAGCTATATTTGACTTTCAAACTGATTATCAGGAACTAGCGCCAGGCGTTTGGTACAGCGGAGAAGTCCCACGAGAGATTCATTCGCAAGTGGACAAGCGGCTGGTCAATTATGAGCAAGAGCGAGTCGTAGCCGACGCCATGCTGGACGACGTATCACTGTTGTTGGAGACGGCCTTGGGGCCGGTGGTGTTATTGGGATGCGCGCATGCCGGCGTTGAAAATATCATGGCGCACCTCTGCAGCAAACGCTCTGTAACCACGGTCGCGGCCGTATTGGGCGGCACACACCTCGGTTTATTTGACGCTGCCGCCACTGAGGCGGCCATTCGCACATTTGAAAACTACAAGGTTAGCTGCCTAGGAACATCTCATTGCACAGGCCCAGAACCCAATACGCGGCTGAGGGCCTATTTCGGCAGTCGTTTTCACGCAGCACAGGCAGGTGCTGTGTTTGAATTCTGAGTAAGGGGTATATGACAGTGGAAAAGGTACTTATTCTCTGATGCAAGCGAGCTATGGATGACGTCTGCATCGGGTGTTCCCGCTGCATGGTCGCCTTCAATAGAAGAGAAGGTGAATCTTCTCGCCATGAGAACGGTGATGCTGAATTGGTAGCACTTCTCAACTGCGGAGACTGTCCCGGCGCGACCGTCGTAACTAGGCTCGCCCAAATAAGACTATGGAACAACCCCCTTGCAGAGAGAGTGACCAAAATACATTTGGGGTGATGCATTACAGATCACTGCCCTTATAAAGAGACTATTCTCGCCAAGGTGCGTGCTAAGTTAGGCATCGAGGTGATCGAGGGGACCCATCCATACAAGCCCAGCGACATCTTTGCTTGATGCATGTCTGGTTTTTCAGTTATTTTTAATAAGGGACGGAGTTGCCCTCTGATGTATGCCTCTCCCTGTGGGATTCCAGCATGTCTCTTGAGACAGGTTAGGAGATTGGGTCACCATTGCGGGGCTAGAGAATATAGCGGTCCCCGATATTAAACGCGAATCCGACACGGACTTCGCTGTTCGATTGATGTGAGCTGACATTACTTCGTCGCCTTCGGTTCCCTGCAATGACAAGAGGATTATCTGGGGGGGAATTGCGAGCGAAGCTAAGCAATCTCGTGAGAAGTATTTAGAATTGCTATAATTTGGGCCGGTAGCGTAAAACTCTGCCTACATGGCTACTCACACAGTGGATTCAGGCGGCATCTAGGCTTTGCGGGAAGGTTACCATAAAGGTCGTACCTTGCCGGGGCCGCGACCGAAAGGTTATGGTACCGCCATGTTCTCTCATGATTTTTTGTGTGACCATGAGTCCCAGGCCTGTTCCCTTGTCACCCTTGGAGGAAAAGAAATCTTCGAACACGTGCTCTTTCATTTTTCGGTCTATACCGGCTCCGTTGTCGGCGACTTCGAAGACCACGGCGCCGTCTCTGCCCCTGTTTGATCTGATTTCAACCTGGTGTTCGTCCTTAAATATATCCATCTTACAGGCGTCAATGGCGTTGGACACCAGGTTTGATAGGACTGTGTGGAGGCCGACGGGATCGAGGACAGCTTCTGTGAGGCTGGCGTCGATGTCCAACTGGAGGCTCACTGAATAACTTTCAGCGGTACTCTTGAAGAGCTCGTAAACTTCCTTTGCAATCGCATTTGGGTCAACGTGCTGCAGATTGGGTGGGCGTTCTTTGGAGCAATAAAGGATGTCTTTGACAATATTGGAAATCTTTTCAAAATTTAGGAGTACCATCTCCCACCCTTCTTTTACCTGGTGGCGGTCGTCGCCCTCGATGCCTTTATTCACGACATAAATTCCACCCTCGAGCCCCATCATAATGTTCTTGATGCTGTGCGCCATGCCCGCAACTGTCTGGCCGAGTAGGATGAGTTGCTTTTGAATCTCCCTGACTGAGGTTATATCAACGCTGGTTTCCAGTGCATGTGTGACTCGTTCCGATTCGTCCTTCAACGCCTGGGAAAAGCAAAGCACATAGATCCTATTTCCGTCTATGTCTATCAAGGTCTTTTCAGTGCTGTGGACAAGGCCGTCCACAAAGGTTCGCTCAGTAGGGCATTCTTTGCACTGGGGTTTTGCCAGTTGGTAAAGCTGCCGACATGTCTTCCCCTTAATTGGACCAAAGTGCTTCTTTACGAGCTCGTTTGCCCAGACCACCTTCAGCGAACGCTCTAGAATGATTACGTAACAGGGGAGACTGCGCAAGATCTGTTCGTAATTGAATTTGGAAGAAGCGTCAGTTTCAGTCATGGGCCCAACCGATAGAATAGCCTATCCATCCATGGAGATGCAAACGTCGCGCAACGGTGGGAGATTTTCTAGTTTCTAATGGGGACGGCCCCGGAGCAGGTGGGGTCGTCCCCCCGTCAGGGCAATGGCTCGAGAAGAAGGTGTTTCGAGTCAACCTATAGTCTTCTTTATGGTTTCAAGGAGAGCCTCCCGGTCAATGGGTTTTTCAAAGACCGCTACCGGTTTAGATACAGCGAGGTGCCTCCCGGGAATGCCACTGATCACAATGACAGGCGTGTTCTTAAATTCCTTCTCTTTAATCATGTTGCGGTAAAATCGCGTGCCAGTTTCATTAGGCATTTGCAAATCTAACGTTATGAGATCCGGTTTTTCCTGGAGCAACACTTTGAGACCATCTTCTCCGTTCGAGGCCGAGCAGGTTTCGTACCCATTATCCTGGAGGAAGGCGGTCAGATACTTCACGATGTGCGGTTCATCATCTATAACGAGTATTTTAGGCATGTTGGCCTCCGCTCACCTGTTTAATCTTCTTCGGGTTGAAAATCTGGATGATCGTATAGTATAGGCATTCGGTTCATGATCCATTGAAACGTCATAATACCTATGGTGATGATCGTGATAGTCAGTACTATCTCCATCCAGTGCGGGAAATATCTTAGCTCGTATGGCAGGTGCCAATTAAACGCTATTATAGAGTGATTCAGTCGATTGAATACTATACCGACTGCCGTAACTATAGCCATCGCTCGAACGAGGGCTGGCAATCTGTTTTGCACAGCATACATGAACAAAAACGCGGGCACAAGGACAAAGCCCAAGACCTCGACAAGATAGAGGTATCCGTATCCGGTGTTGAGATATCCCCACGTGTTACCGTGCGCCAGCCCGATTACCTTCATGAAGAAATAGGCGAACAGAGTCACGCTGGCGGCTTTCCCAAGCCCTAGAGTGACTCGATCAAGGTGCCCGGGGTCGTGGATTTTAATTTGATGGGCAAAGATCTTGTGGGAAGCCATACTCTCGATTATCGTCATCACAATACCGCCAGCTACAGCGGATGTGAAGAACCACAATGGTATGTACTCGGAGTACCACAAAGGATGCAGTTTCTCGGGCATAAGCAAGAAGATCGAACCCAGCGCCGATTGGTGAAGCATGGAGAGACACACGCCGAATATCGTGGCGCCCAAAGTGGCTTTCACGAATATGCGTCTGAATTTTTTCATGTTGAGCCACTCGAAGATGGCTGGGCACCATTCCACAAGCTGACAGCTCAAATACAGGGCTACGTGCCATGCGACCAAAAACAATACAGAGTTCACCCCCCACGACACCACCATGGGGTAAGGGATGCGGTAATAGCGACCAAGGTCAAAGGTAAGTGCGATGATGGCGAACAAGTATCCGAGGAAACCGGTCAGTACTGCTGGTCGAAAGAGGAAGCCGTATTCTTTCATGCCCATGAGGTGAACGGCCGTACCTATTACAAAACCTCCTGCTGCGAGGGCAACACCACAAAGCATGTCAAATCCAATCCATATTCCCCAAGGATTGTTGTCAGACAGATTCGTTGACGGGCCCAATCCAAAGGCAAGCCGGTAGATAATCACTGGGATGCCTACAATGAGGATAACGGCGACTACTGCGTTAAAGGGCGTGAAATTGCTCTTGACGTATTCTTTGAAGGTCATCCCGAGAAAAATTTTTTCCCTGACCCAATCAGCTTTCTCGTTTGCAGCAGCTACGGTGGGTTCCATCATTTACCCTCCTTCTTCTCGAGAGCTTTCTTGATTTCTTCTCGGGCAATCTCGTCTCGTCTTTTCTTGAAGCTGTAAAAGCCCATAGCCAAGGCCGGGACAGCTACGAAGACAGGAGACACCAACGACAGAAAGGGTTTGCTCATGGTCGGGATTGCGACCGTCCCCAGATCTGTTCGGAACCCTATTTGGTCAAAAGGCACGCCGGCCAAGTATAGCCAACATGTACCTCCCACCTCGTGCTCCCCATAGACGTGATTGACATACCGGTCAGGGTTGTCTCTGATCTTCTTGTGGGCTAATTCAACGAGGTCTCTTCTCTTTCCAAACGTCATTGTCTCCACAGGGCAAATTTCTACACAGGCAGGGGCTCCACCTGTCTTGGAAATTTTGTCGCAACAAAACGTGCACTTTGTGACTTCTGGGGTGAAGGCGTTGTAGTACTGGTATGCAGGTATGTCAAAGGGGCAAGCTGCCATGCAGTATCGACATCCAACACAGAGAGACGCATCGTAGGTAACGGCTCCCACTGGCCTTTTGGTAAAGGCCTTCACAAAGCACGAAGATGCGCAGCCCGGTTCAAAGCAGTGCATGCACTGTTTCTTCACGTAAATAGCGCGTGCAGGGTCTCTCGGGTTTGGATATCGATTCACTACAGTATATGTATCAGCGTTAGTTCTACGAATTTTGTTGAACGCATCCCTGTCATTCTCATATTGCTTTAGAGGTTTCTGATTCGGGAGTTTGTTCCACTCTTTGCACGCCCACTCACATCTGCGACAGCCGATACACACCGTTGTGTCAACGAGAACACCGAATTGATCTGGATAACCCGGCAAGTTTAGCACGTCTGCCATAGCCTGAACTGGGTTTCCTGCAATGGCGCTCATCAAACCTGCGCCTACCAGCGTCTTCAAGAACGATCTTCTATACTCATCCATCGTCCAGCATCTCCTGTTACGATTAAATAACCTTCAGGATCAGTGGTCATTTCTTATCGCGATACGTAAGGAATCTCCAAAATGATATAAACAAGAATAGGTAGGCCACCACTACTACGTATTCGATTCCCTTAGTGAACGTGAAGAACTCATGAAGTGTATTGGGCATTGTTTTTCCCTCTCTTTTCCGTGCACCCGTCTATCGCCCAATAATTATGGTCGATCAAGGGCTGCGGGTCTTCGTTGCCTAAGTTAGTCCCTTATAAAGTCGCTGTGGCCATGGACCTTTGTCTGTCTAACGGTTTCTCGGCTCGTTGTCGTTGCCGATGGTAAGAGCAGTGGTAGCTACTTTTCCTTTCTCAGCGTGGCATTTCGTGCATTCAAGCGGCTGAGGTTTTTGTTTCATGTTTTCGTGGCACTCCATGCACTGGCGATGATACGCTGCCAGCGTACCTGGTCGTCCTAGCATTGCTGGGTCGAACGATCTTCCGTGGCAGGATACGCACTTCGGCACACTGTTTCCCGCCTCGGCAGGAGTGTGGTGGTGACAGCTTACGCACAGAACATTTTGATTTCCATTGTGGAACCATTTTGCCAACGGATTTTGGTTTGAGATTCCTATCAATCGCTTGATAATTTTCACATGTTGAAAATCTGCAGGCTCAAACTCTTTCTGCAGAGTTTTGATTTTGATTCTCTCTGGCACTTTTTGGAGGTCAACCGCATCAGATATAATTGGCGATTCTGGCCAGTTGCCATTCACCGGGCCTTTGTGACATGTCTGGCAGGACGTTTGTGGCAGTTGCACTGCTTGCCTGCTGTGACAACCAGCGCAGGTGGCCTTATTCTGCTCAGAATTGTGGCACCCGGCACAAGCCTCCTTAGCTGTGGCGGTATGGTAAGCTCTCTCGTATGAGACCCCTCCGCCTTTCTTGATGTCCCCCCCTATAGGATGACAGTTCGCGCATTTTTCAAGTGAATGATGATGGCATGTGTTACAGAATTGTGCCCGTGGCTCGTGGAGCTTGTGGTTAAATGGCACAGCCTTCATTCTTACAATGGGCAATGGCGATGCTTGGCTTGGATCCTGCGGCATGGGGTAAGACAAATCCATGACTTCTTTCTGGCCTCTTACAAGCCTGGGGAGTTTTTGAATTTCTTCTTGGGTTGGTACTTTGTGCTCGCCGTGGCACCCCTTGCACTCGTAAGGCCCCCACCTGCGTTCCGAGCGCATGTCACCAGCTTTCTTGGCAGCCTCATGAGTCTTCATGTGACAGGTGATGCACGCAGCGTGGACAACCTTCTTCAGAGAGCGTACGCTCTTTTCATCCTGGGCTTTATGGCAGGCGCCACATGCATTCTCGGAGTCTTTTTTGTAGATGAGTTTTTTCGTGCTTTCGTCCACGACATGGTGGCACAGTTCACAACGTTTACCTTCACCAACGGCTGCTGGATCAACCCTAAGATCCTTAACTATGGCGAATTCTGGACTGACTTTGTAGAGTTCAATGTTTTTTAGGTGTTTGGCATGGGTTATGTAATTGAAGATTGGCTTCCACGCCCATTGCGTCTGTTTCAGAGGCACTCTTACATGGCACTTGCCGCACAGACCGATATCGGGGCCGCTTTTCTTGCCTTCGGAAGCCATTTTCCTGTGACACGATACACATTCGTTGTGATTTGCCCGCATAACTGCCGTCCTATTCGAAAGATCGACAGATGCCTTGGGGAAACGAAATACGACGACCTTTTGCGATGGAGAACCTGTGGCTAACTCTTCAGTAACGTGACACACTGTGCAATCAGTCTGACCCAACTCCCTCAACGTACTAGTATGTAAGTCATGATTGAACGTCACCGGCGGACGCTGAAGCTGACCGAGAGGACTTTGGGGGAGCAACAGCATGAGGCTCTTGTCAGGCGCCGTGGGTTGTTCCGTAACCGCCCCACGTGCTGGACCCGGCCCTAGACAGCCGATAAAAAAGCTTAACCACAAGGTCACGATCAAACAACTTGTATTAGCGATTATCCTCTGCATGCCTCTCCTCCGCAGTTTTCAGGAACGATGGATGCGGACAGAACATCAAGCTTTAAGTTCCTCTGGTATTTCCATAACTTCGATCAGTATTTCACTGAAGAATTTTACGTGCATGCCCAGCTTGTAGCCTCCGATGATATCCTCGATGCCGCTGTGGCAGTTATGGCACGGCGTAATCACGATCTTTGCTTTTGTGGCAGCCAACTGCTCGGCCTTCACTTGATTACCTTTCACCCTTGATGTCTTCCAAGGCGGGCCGCAATTGATGACGCCTCCGCCCGCGCCGCAGCAATAGTTGTGCTCGAATGCAGGTTCAGGCGCTCGAAAATCGGCGCAGGTAGCATAAATTATCTCCCTTAGTTTTCGGCCGAGTCCTCGACCTCTAATTATGTTGCATGGTTCCTGTACCGTGACAGGCGTTTCGAATTTCTTGGCGATCTTGATTTTGCCAGTGGTAATCAATTCATGGTAAAACTCTACAGCATGGATTAGAGGAATCGGCGGTTCTTTCCACCCCAGCCATCTCGGCCCGTCGTACACAGCTCCTCGAAAGGCATGGCCACACTCACCCATGACGATTCTTCTGGCCTTGAGCTTGAGAGCGGCCTCGTGGTGGGCTCTCTCCACTCTACCCATGGTTTCGAAGTCACCGGAATACATGGCCATATTGCTATTGTCCCAGCCATCGAAAGACGGCATAGTCCAGTCAACGCCTGCCACTCTCATGATCTGAGCTATATTTCCGATAAGTTGGGCAAGGATTTTCGGTTCAGGAGCGATCACGGAGTAAAAGACATCCGCGCCTTCCTTGTCCAGGGGAATCCGGGCGCCGACAACCTCTGCCCTGGCGTCTTCCTCCTGCCACTGTAAGGTATCGATCCACTCGTCCTGTTTGACCCACATTTGGTTCAGGGTGACAGCGTGGCTATTCACCGTATCCTGGAGAAACTGCGGTACTACGCCGAGGAGGCTGCATATGCGACGGACCGTGAGAAGCAGATATGCGATGTCAATACCGAATGGGCAATACATGCTGCAGCGTCTGCACATGTTACATTCGGTATGAGCGATCCTCGAGCAGTCCTTCAACAGGTCTTGATCCACGTCTCCTTTTCGTTTCAGGATTTCCCACAAGGTTTGTTTCACTTTTGCTACAGGCGAGAAGCGAGGATCCCTGTCGTTGGAGAGAAACCAGTGACAGGCGTCGGAGCATAGGCCGCAGTGGACGCACGTGCTAAGGTACGTTTCAAACCTCGCTGCAGTTTCTTTGTCCACAACCCGAGTTATGATTTTCTTTATTTGATCTTTGGTAAGGGTCTTGGATGATTCATCCAGACCCGGATCCGACACTTTTGGAAGCGCCGCTAACACCATTGGAATTCCTCCACATATCCTAATCGCTACCAATCCTTTGCATTACGTACAGCGCCAAATTCACAACCCATGTAAGCCCTGGTGAACGGGAAGAACAACATGTGACTGAGTCTAGTCAAGGGGACGAGTATAAGCATGGCGGCTCCGCATATCATGTGAATGATGACGATGACGTCGTAATTGACCCACTGCCTGTGCGCCACGAAGCCAGTGATGAACGGAGCCGCAGCGACGAGCAAAAGGATATAGTCGGATGGGTAAGTGACGAACCGTACTTCTGGCAGCATCCACCGTCGTACGAGGAAAAACACAGCGGCCAGGATGACAACCATAGTCAAACCATCCGCAGCAGCTTCCGACAGCATTGGCCATGAAACTCCCCAGGAAAATGCTATCATGGCGACGTGAGCCGTAAGGAAAATCGGCGCCAAGACGAGACATAAGTGGAAGGCAAAGGTCACCACAGTCATCTCATAGCGCATTCTCATGTTGCGCGACGCAAAGGGGATGATCCAGTGGATGAGCGATCTTAGACTGTATTTCAGGCTCATGTACGGGAATATGACTTTGTCCTTCTTTGCTCTCGTGATCAGCTTGACGAATCGGTAGATAAGTCCACCGAGAAACACTATGAAGGCAATCGAAACTAACCATACGCTTACAAAAGTGTACATGGGACAGCTCCGTTGTTTTTGAAAAGTTACTTGGTGACGGGGACCACCTTTCGGTAGTATTTGCCCGCCTCCACGTACCGTAAGAGCACCTCGCTCCCGTCGGGGGAGAAAAGCGGGTCCCATAGGACTTGACACCCACCAAGTATCTGTTTTTCATTGACAAATATGAATTGTTCGTCGCCTATGGCCACTTTCACGGCCACCTTAGTCGAATCAGGGCTGAAGACAGGATCCCACACCATGTCGAATTGACGACTCCAGACCATACCGTTTACGGCCACCATCCACCGCCCGTTGTCCCTTACCGCCGCGGCCACGTTCTTCGAGTCGGGACTGAACACTGGTGCAAGCGCCACATCTCCAAGTGTCGTTTTCCATGGGTTCCCTTCGACGGCTATGGTCCATCGCCCGAACTCGGGCGAAATTACGGCTGCCAAGGTCTTCGCATCGGGTGCAAACCTCTGATGCCACACCTGATTAAACGAACGATCCCACAGAGGTGCAGCGTCCACCAAGAGTTGCCAACCGCTGGGAGTCAAGGCGGGGGCGATGACGCTCTTTGAATTGGGGACGAATGACGGCTGCCATACCGCCTTATATCCAGGCATCCACGGCTCGCCATCGACTGCTATGGACTGCGTATTTGGTTCCAGGCGCACTTCTGCCGCAGTGGATTGTCCATCATCACTGATGGCGAATCCCCAAACATTGAGGAAGTTTCGCGGCCAGACGTCACCGTCGAATGCTAAGCTCCAGAGCCCTTTTCGAAACTCAAAGATGTCCCCCTCGGCAAGAGGGGAAATTTGAACCGCAATAACGGCTTTCGTTCCGTCTTTGCTAATCGCACAATTTCGCGCCTCGACAAACCTGCTCTCCCAAGGTTCTCCATTCACCACAGCGCTGTATCCCTCGGAAGTTCTGACATTTGCCGCAACGCCTTTACCGTTGGGACTGACGCAGAGGTTCCACACATAGTCGAACGTTTCTTCCCAACGTTTGCCGTCCTCAGCCACGGTCCATTCGTCATCGTTCATGACCAAACAGAACAGACGTCCATCGGGCCCGAAACGCAAGGACCACGCCTTCTCGAATGTTTCTTCCCAGACTTCGCCATTGACACACGGCTTGATTTCGTCTTCAGCAGTCTTGACCAATGCTGCTATGGTCTCCCCGCCGAGGCTTACTACAAATTCTTGAACTTCTTCGAACTTGTCCCTCCATTCGTTGAGATCGCAGATCATCCTGGACTGAAGAGTCCAATCAATGGCGGCTTCATCTCTGGGTTGTGATATTTGATCCATAGTTCGACCTCGTGATAATGGCTTGCTGCATTCGAATATTATTGTCGCTGCAAACTGTCGTTCGTGTGGCTACTCATTTCCCGGTTTTGGAGTTTTAGCCAAGAAAGATAACGTGTTGTGTCTCTTCGCATCCCTAACGATGCCACGAATGGAAAATTCTGTCGTGGCAGGCGCAAGCGAAGGAAAATGGCAATCTAGGTTTATTTTGATTCAGTTTCGCAAGTGCTCCTCCAATAATCCTTACGTTCTCGGCAACCGCTGTAAGATGGTGTCCCTAGGCACCCTCACGCTGGGAGAGGGTCGATTGTTCATCACGCAGAAACGTTGGCCTGCGCCACCGGGTGGTCACTCCCCGCGGGAAGGCGCATCGTGAAAGTGGTTCCAACCCCTTCCTGACTATCGAAGAGCAGCTCCCCGCCGTGTTCCAGCACGATTTTGCTCGTCACGAGCAACCCCAGCCCAGTTCCTCGACTGCCTTTTGTTGAATAGAAGCTGGAAAAAATGTTGCGTTTGGTGTCTTCCGACATTCCACAACCGTTGTCGGAGACCTGAAACACTATCCAGTGCTCAGAATCCAGTTCTGTTCTCATGATTATTCTGTGCTGCACGTCTTTTGTGTCGGTTTCGCAAGCATCTATTGCGTTGGCCACGAGGTTTGAGAGACAAGTGTGGATACCTCTTTGATCCAGAAACAGTTTGCATGACTCCTCTATCTCTTTATCCAACTGCCTTTCGATAACGATAGACTTCTTGGTAGCCATGGGTTCAAACAGTGCACAGACCTCTTCCGCCAGCTTATTGGGATCAACCTCTTCATACTGTGGGATCCGTCCTTTCGAATAGCTAAGCAGATCTTTCACAAGGTCAGCGATGCGGCGAATGTTGTTTTGAACCATATCCCAGCCTCGTTCCAGAAGTGCCTTGTCGGAGTCCTGGATGGCGGTTTGCACGACAAATACGCCGCCCTCCAAGCCTTGGAGGATGTTCTTGATCCCATGCGCCATACCAGCCACTGTTTGGCCGATAACCGCGAGCCGGTCGTTCTCTTTTTTCTCCCTCTCGAGCTTCTTGAAGGTCCTCAGATCTTGATAAAAAACCACAGCTCCTACTGTCCTGCTCCGGTCAAACAGGATCGCCCCAGAAAATCTGACCGGTATTTCCTCCCCGCTGCTGGACACTATGGAAGCCTCCTGGGCCACCAACCTTGTCGTCTCTATTTCCTTACCGAGGTGGCAAGCGAGAATCATCTCCGCAAACTTCTTGGGAAAGAATTTTTCTAGATCGGTTTCACCGAGAACAGCAGCCTGTGGATACCCCAGGAGCATTTCGGCCGCTTGATTGTAGATTGCTACGGCACCCTTCTCGTCGATGGCGATGATTCCGTGAATAGAATTCTCAATGAGGTTGGTCTGAAAGTCCTTTGTCACACGAAGTTCTTTTTCTAATTTGACCTTATCCCGGACATCCATTGCGATGATCATCGTGTAAAGAACTTCATTCTTATCATCCAACACGGGACTCATGTAACTGATATAATTTGCCTCTTCCCCAGATACAGTCATGCCGCATTCTTCACTCGAGTACGATCCTTTCTGGGAAAAACATTTTTCAGCATGACAGTCTTCACATCTGCTGTCTCGCTTCTTGAACACCTCATAACAATGCATGCCTATGCTGCCTCTGAAGAGGTTTCTCATGAAGCTGTTCTGACGCACAATTTCGAAGTCTTTGTTGATAACGCAGACAAAACATGGTACCTGCTCGAAAAGATTCTTGTATTCCCATCGGCTCTTCACTAGCTCCTGGGTTCGCCTCCGTATTTGGTCGCGCATAATGTTAAAAGCCTTCGAGCACTCGCCTATTTGATCGTGGGTGTCCACAGAAAGCTTGCAAGTGAAGTCACCTTGGGCAATCTTTTTTGTCCCATCTCTCAAGCGGCTCAGCGGC
>Ga0172370_10005596_pt1 | contig 16169 bp, 13 predicted proteins | sample LakKiv5m_FD_114538 | JGI IMG/M metagenome (GOLD analysis project Ga0172370, IMG submission 114538) | Freshwater microbial communities from Kabuno Bay, South-Kivu, Congo - kab_022012_11.5m | ecosystem: Environmental > Aquatic > Freshwater > Lake | place: Democratic Republic of the Congo...
ACGGAGCGTGGACGCTCGTCAAGCCGACGCTGGCGTTCAGCGCGATCGGCAAGGACGGCGACGCGGCGGCGGGCAAGGTCCTGTTCGAGAGCAAGTGCAGCGGCTGCCACGGAGCCGACGGCAAGACGATCCTGATGGAGACGGACACCATGACGCTCGGACAGTTCGTGCGCGCCAAGCCCCACGAGGCGTGGTTCAAGGTGAAGTTCGGCAACGGCGGCGTCATGAAGCCGGGCCTGGTGGCCGCGACGGCGGACCTCAAGAACCTCTACAAGGCGCTCGCCGATTCGACGGCGTTCCCCGACAAGTAGCGGCGCCGGCGTCCGGGGCCCAAAGCTCGCCGGATCGTTGGCGGGTCGTGGCCACACGCGGGGGCGCAGGTCATGTGGACAACGGCCCATACGCCGAGTCCCACGTAGGCCTGCCCCGGGAAGCCGTCGTAGAAATGGTAGTCGTCCTTGGTCTTGTTCGTGTTCGGGTCGGTGCGCTCGATGTGGCGCAGCCCAAACAGCGGCAGGCGGTAGCCGAGCTCGAGCGCGAAGCCAGGCAGCGTCTGCCGGATGTAGGCCCGCGCAGGCGCACACCCCATGTCATTGCTGCGCTTGGGCAGCGTCGCGAGGCCCGTCACGTCGATGCCGAGAGGGACGAGCGTACCGCCAATCTCGAAGCCGCTGCGACCGAAGGCGTGGCGCGCCCCGAACTCGAAGAGGCCGACGCGGAATCCAGATCTCGTGACACGCACCCACCCAAGTCCCTGTAATTGCTGTTTACTGGCTTGGAGACGGCGCGGACCGAATCCTGTCCGGTCTTCGTGCAGGAGCGAGGCGGCCGGGACGCCCAGATGCCGATGCGTCGACGCCTCCTCGTGCAACGTGCCATGCGACGCTTCGCGCTACGCCGGCGCCAGCAGACGAAACTTCAACACCCATTAAGATGTGACGACACCGCAATTCGAGGCAGAGCGGCCGCCAGAGCGACCTGGAGGTGTTTGCCAGCCCCTCTAGACCGGCGCCCCCGGCACCACCTTGAAGAAGTCCTTCAACGCAGCCTTGCGGGTCTTCTCGAAGTTCGCCTTCGACTGCTCGGCCGCGATCGCCTGCGCAATCTCGAGGTACCGCCTCGCCTGGTCGCTCTCGGGGTTGGCGATGAGCACCGGTTCCCCGCGATCCGCGGCGGGCGCGACGTCCATGTCGAGCGGCAGCGACCCAAGCAGCCTCAGCCTCTGCTCCTCGCAGTGCGCCGCGATCTTCCCGCGACCGAAGATATAATAATCCTTCTCATTGTCCGGGCAATGAAAATACGCCATGTTCTCAACGAGCCCGAGCATCGAGACGTGAAGCATGCCGAACATCTTCACTGCGCGCAGCACGTCCGCGAACGCCACGTCCTGCGGCGTCGTCACGACGATCGCTCCCGACAGCGGGATGAGCTGCGTGAGGCTGAGGCTCACGTCACCGGTGCCGGGCGGCAGGTCCACGATGAGGTAGTCGAGGTCGCCCCAGGCCACATCCTCGATGAACTGCTGCAACGCGCGACCGAGCATGGGCCCGCGCCACACGACCGCGTCGTTCTCCTTGAGCAGGAAACCCATCGAGATGCACTTGAGACCGTAGCGCTCGAGCGGTTCGATCTGCTTGGATTCGTTGAGCGTTGGCTGCGCGCCCCGCAGGCCGAGCATGATGGGCACGGAGGGACCGTAGATGTCCGCGTCGAGCAGACCCACCGTCGCGCCACTTTGACAGAGCGCGAGCGCGAGGTTGACCGCCACCGTCGACTTGCCGACGCCGCCCTTGCCCGCGCCGACCGCGATGACGTTTTTGACGCCGGGCAGCCGCACCACGTTGGGATCGCGCCCGGCGCCGGTCGTCACCGCGTCCATCGTGATGTGCAGGGCACCGATACCCGGGATCTCACGCAGCGCCTGTTCGCAGTCGGCCTGGATCTTGGCCTTGAGCGGGCACGCCGGCGTGGTCAAGACGACACGCGCGAAGACATCGCTGCCCTCGACCCGCACGTCCTTGACCATGTCGAGCGAGACGAGATCCCGATGAAGATCTGGATCTTGTACGCTCGAGAGGGCCTCCAGCACCTGTTGACGCGTGATGGCCATGTGTCCTCGTCGCACCCGACGCGTCGGGGCGCAGGAAAAATAGGGACGGTGCCCCGACGTGTCAACGCGAAGCCCCGCGCCTCGGGCTCCTGGACGCAGTGAACGCGGCGCGCGCGTCGGGCGGGGCGTCCACACGCAGCGCTGGGCAATAGGACCACGCAGGTCCCTATTTTTTTGCTTCAATATCATGCTATTGTGAAAACGACCGTCAAGAACTGTCTTGACAACGCGCGTCCCCGATCCTAGAAATGGTGTGGTCGGCTGGCGCCTCGCCCGAGCGCCGGTGACCGGACGAGAGGCACGGCACATGGCGCTCAAGCTCCCCATCTTCTTGGACAACCACTCGACGACACCGGTGGATCCGCGCGTGGTGGAGGCGATGCTGCCGACCTTCACGGCGGAGTTCGGCAACGCCGCGTCGCGCAACCACGCGTTCGGTTGGGCGGCCGAGAAGGCGGTCGAGACCGCGCGCGGGCAGATTGCAGCGCTCATCGGCGCGGATCCGAAGGAGATCGTGTTCACGTCGGGCGCGACCGAGTCCGACAACCTCGCGCTCAAGGGCGTCGCGCACATGTACCGCGACAAGGGCGACCACATCATCACGCTGCAGACCGAGCACAAGGCCGTGCTCGACTCGGGCAAGGCGCTCGAGCGCGAGGGCTTCCGCGTGACGTACCTGCCCGTGCAGCGCGACGGCCTCGTGGACCTCGGCGACCTCGAGGCTGCGATGGGGGGGCCGAACGCCGACAAGACGGTCCTCGTGTCGATCATGCACGCCAACAACGAGATCGGCGTGCTGCAGCCCCTCGCCGAGATCGGGCGGCTGTGCCATCAGCGCGGCGTGATCTTCCACACGGACGCGGTGCAGGCGGCTGGCAAGGTGCCGATCGACGTCCGGTCGATGAACGTCGATCTGATGAGCCTGTCGGCGCACAAGATGTACGGGCCCAAGGGCGTCGGCGCCCTGTACGTCCGGCGCAAGAACCCGCGCGTGCGGCTCGTGGCGGAGATGGACGGCGGCGGACACGAGCGCGGGATGCGGTCGGGCACGCTCAACGTCCCGGGCATCGTGGGCTTCGGGAAGGCAGCGGAGATCGCCGCGGCCGGTATGGTCGAAGAGGCCGCGCGCCTGACCGCGATGCGCGAACGCCTCAAGGCGCGCTTCCTCGACGCGCTGCCCGAGGTCTACTTGAACGGCCACGCGACCGAGCGACTGCCGGGCAACTTGAACCTCTCGTTCGCGTACGTCGAGGGCGAGTCGCTGCTCATGGGCATCAACGACATCGCCGTGTCATCCGGATCCGCTTGTACTTCAGCCAGTTTGGAGCCGAGCTACGTCCTCAAGGCGCTCGGCGTCGGCGACGAGCTCGCGCACACGTCTATCCGCTTCGGGATAGGCCGCTTCAACACCGACGAGGAGATCGACTACGTCGCGTCGCGCGTCATCCAGACGGTAACGCGCCTGCGCGAGATGAGCCCGCTGTGGGAGATGTTCCAGGAGGGAATCGATCTCAAGAGCGTCCAATGGACGGGACACTGAGGCAGGCAAGCGGGCCTGTGCAAACGCACGGAGTGCTCGCGTACTGGAGCGCAAAATGGCATATTCTGACAAGGTTATCGATCACTACAGCAACCCGCGCAACGTCGGCGCGCTGCCCAAGGACGACGCGAACGTCGGCACGGGGGTCGTCGGCGCGCCCGAGTGCGGCGACGTGATGAAGCTCCAGATCAAGGTCGACGAGTCGGGCGTCATCGAGGACGCCAAGTTCAAGACCTTCGGCTGCGGCTCGGCGATCGCGTCGTCGTCGCTCGCGACCGAGTGGGTCAAGGGCAAGACGGTCGAGGAGGCGCTGCAGATCCGGAACACGGACATCGTGCGGGAGCTCAATCTGCCGCCGATCAAGATCCACTGCTCCGTGCTGGCCGAGGACGCCATCCGGGCGGCGCTTGCGGACTACCAGAAGAAGCAGGCCACGGTGGCCGAGCGAGTAAGCGCATGATCTCGATGACGGAGAGCGCGGCCCACAGACTCGACGACCTCGCGCGCGAGCAGGCGCTCGACGCGGGCGGGGTGCGGGTGAGCGTGCGTGGCGGCGGGTGCTCGGGGCTCTCGTACGTGCTCGACTTCGAGTCGCAGCCACGCACGGGCGACAAGATCTTCGAGTCGCAAGGCAAGACGATCTACGTCGATCTGAAGAGCTTCCTCTTCCTCAATGGCACCATGATGGATTATGACGGCGGCCTCAACGGCAAGGGCTTCGTGTTCCAGAACCCGAACGCCCGCGCCTCGTGCGGCTGCGGGACATCGTTTGCGGCCTGACGGGACCTACATGACGGCTGGACAGGATCACTGGAGCGCGTTCGAGCTACCGCGCCTGCTCGACATAGATCCCGCGTGGCTGGACCAGACGTTTCGCGCCCGCTCGCGCGAGCTGCACCCCGATCGCTGCTTCGTCGACGGCCCCGAGGCGGTCGATCGTGCGATGCTCGCCTCGTCGCGTCTCAACGATGCGTACCGCGCGCTGCGCGACCCGTTTCGCCGCGCGGAGACCCTGCTGCACGAGGAGGGTCTGACCACGTCCGGCAAGTACAGCCCGCCGCCGGACATGCTGCTTCAGGTGCTCGACTGGAACGAGCTGCTCGACGAGGATCCGGCCGATCCGCTGACGCGCGTGGCGATCGAGGAGCTCAGCGCCGAGCTCGACGGACGCGAGCAGGCCGATCGCGAGGCGCTCGACGCCATCGCGCAGACCTGGGACGACGAGGTCAAGCGCGCGGTCCAGAGCGGCGGCCGCAGCGCCATGGAGCCCGAGCGGACCCGGCTGCTCGACGCGCTGCGCAGCCTTCTCGCACGGCGGGGCTACCTCGAGAACCTGCGCCGGCGCGCCGCCAACGTGCTGGGTACGCGGTAGGCCCGGCGCACGGCCCCTTCCAGTCGACGTGGCGCGCGCGCGCCCAGGCAACGAGGTCCCCATGCCCATCGAGATCAAGGCCCACGGCGCGGAGCCGGCACTTCCGAAGGGCCGCGTCGTCGGCATCGACCTCGGCACGACCAACAGCCTCGTCGCGTGGGTCGGAGACGACGGCCGCCCCTCGTGCGTGGACGGTCCCGGCGGACGGCTCGTCCCCTCGGTCGTCGCGTTCGGCGAGGGCGGAGGCCGAATGGCGGTGGGTGTCGCGGCGGCCGATCGGCTCGTCATCGATCCCGATCGCACGGTCTATTCGGTCAAGCGCCTCATGGGTAGGAGCGCGGAAGACGTCCGCGACGAGCTGAAGTTCCTGCCGTACCACGTGCTGCGCGAGGACGTCTCACGCAGGACTGGAGCGCAGATCGTACGCATCGACGTGGACGGCCACTTCTTCACGCCGCCGGAGCTCAGCGCGATGGTGCTGCGCGAGCTCAAGCTGCGGGCGGAGGGCGCGTTCGGTGAGCCCGTCACGCGCGCCGTCATCACTGTGCCAGCGTACTTCAACGACGCGCAGCGGCAGGCGACAAAGGACGCAGGCCGCATCGCCGGCCTCGAGGTGCTGCGCATCGTCAACGAACCCACGGCCGCGGCGCTCGCGTATGGCCTCGACAAGCGACACGAAGGGACGATCGCCGTCTACGACTTCGGCGGAGGCACCTTCGACGTGTCGATCCTGAAGGTCAACGACGGCCTCTTCGAGGTGCTCTCGACCGCAGGCGACACCCACCTCGGCGGCGACGACATCGATCACGTGTTGATGGACCGCGTGCTCGACCGCGTTCGCGAGGCGCGCGGCATCGATCTGGCCGAGGATCGCGAGGCCGTGCAGACCATCCGCAAGGCCGTCATCGCGGCCAAGTGCGCGCTCTCGTTCGACGAAGTAACGCAGATCACGATCGCGCTCGAGGGCCGGCTGGACGTTCCGCTCACCCTCCCGCTCGACCGCGCGACGTTCGACGGGCTCGCCGCGCCGATCATCGATCGGACGATCGGCCCCTGCCAACAGGCGATCGCCGACGCGAGGCTCTCGCCCGCGCAGATCGACGAGGTGATCCTGGTCGGCGGCTCGACGCGCATCCCGCTCGTGCGTCGTCGCGTGGAGGAGGTCTTCGGCAAACCCGCGCACTGCGAGCTGGACCCCGACGAGGTGGTCGCGCTTGGCGCGGCCGTGCAGGCCGACATCTTGACGACCGGGCGGCGCGACATGCTGTTGCTCGACGTCACCCCGCTCTCGCTCGGCATCGAGACGATGGGGGACGTGGTGGCCAGGATCATCCACCGCAACTCGACGATCCCGGCCTCGGCGACCGAGGAGTTCACGACGTGGGTGGACGGCCAGACCGGCGTCGTGATCCACGTGCTGCAGGGCGAGCGGGAGTTCGTCAAGGACTGTCGATCGCTGGCGCGCTTCACGATCCAGATCCCACCGATGCCAGCGGGGCTGCCGCGCATCGCGGTGACCTTCCTCATCGACGCCAACGGCATCCTGCACGTGACCGGACGCGACGTTCGCACGGGTCACGAGCACACGATCGAGGTGCGGCCGAGCTACGGCCTGACCGACGACGAGGTCGAGAAGATGCTGCTCGACGCGTTCGAGAACGCCGAGGCCGATCTCGACGCGCGCATGTTCGTCGAGGCCAGGACCGAGGCGGAGAGCGTCCTCGCGGCGCTCGACAAGGCCCTGCGCGACACGGCCGCAGAGGAGCTCTCGAGCATCGAACGCGCCGAGATCCAGAGCCGCATCGCTCGGCTGCGCGCGACGCTCGAGGGCACGGGTCACCAGGCCGTACGGGACGCGCTGGCGCTGCTCAACCGCGCGACGCATCACCTCGCGGAGCTCATGATGGACTCCGCGCTCAAGGAAGCGCTCCGAAACAAGCGCCTCCAGGCCGCGCTCGAGGAGAAGGACGAGCTCGACGACGCGCAGGAGGCGATCGCTTCGGCCCATCGTTTCCATGGTCTCGAGCGCTGAGGGGCCTCATGCCAGAGCACAATCACGAACACGATCACAACGGCGATCCCGATCACGCGCGTGGCGCCGGACACATCCATGTCCACGTGCCGAAGGGCGCGAGTCCCGTCCGCGCGCTCTCGCTCTCGCTCGCCGTTACGGCGGGATTCTGCTGCGTCGAGATCGTGGGCGCGCACCTGTCGGACTCGCTCGCGCTGCTCTCCGATGCGATGCACATGCTGCTCGACGTCAGCGCACTGGCCATCGCGCTCGTCGCGACGCTGCTCGCACGCCTGCGGGGTGACACACGGCAGACCTATGGCTACAGCCGGGTCGAGGTGGTGGCCGCGCTCGTCAACGCGCTGCTGCTCGTGGTCGTCGCCGCGCATCTGTTCGTCGAAGCGGTGGAACGCTTTCAGCAGCCACCGCACGTCAACGTGGGCCTGATGATGACCGTCTCTGGAGTCGGCCTTCTCTCGAACGCGGTCTCGCTCAAACTGCTCGCGGGGCGGCGCGAGAACCTGAACATCCGCGCCGCGTTCCTGCACGTCGTCGGCGACCTCCTCTCTTCCGCGAGTGTGCTGGCCGGCGGCGCGCTCATCTACTGGACGGGCGAGCGCCGCATCGACGCCGCGCTCAGCGTGATCATCGGGACGGTCATCGCGGTCACGGCGTTCCGGCTCATTCGGGACTCCGCGCTGGTGCTCATCGAGTCGGCGCCGCGTGATATCGATGTCGCGGGCGTCGACTCCGCGATCCGCGCGATCGAGGGCGTCGTCGAAGTTCACGATCTCCACGTGTGGTCCCTCTCGGGCAACGACCATCAGCTCACGGCCCATGTGATCGCATGCCGGAGCGTGAACGCCGACGCCTTGCAGGGCCAGCTCCGGACGGTGCTGCGCGACCGGTTCTCGGTAGAGCACTCGACGTTGCAGATTGAGCTGCAGGCCTGCGACGTGGGCGAGCAGCCGGTCGAGGTTGGCTAGGGCGGCGCCGATACACCCTGAATTCGACGCAACGCGACGGCCCCCTTGCGTGAGATCTCTTCGTAGCCGGGTGGCGTGATCGACTCGCGCGCGTAGATGACCGACGGGGAGGGACCGACGAAGCCGGCCGGAGCGAGCCTCGCGAGGACCGCTGCGACGGAAGGCTCGCGCGGACCTTGTTCGACGATGCGCGTCGCGACCAGGATGGACGCCTTGAGCTCGGACCGAGCGGGGTAGCGCTCCGATCCGAACGTCCGCAACCGCCCCTCGCCGAAGTACTGCACCGTGCCGGCCCAGGCCGGCCTGCACAGCACGTCACCCGAATCGACTCGATTGGCGAGCTCTCGGATGGCGACGACCGGGAGGCTCCTGCCGTCGAAGTCTCCCATCGCGACGGCGGATCCGCTGGCGGGCGCGTCGATGTAGGGATGCTGCGAGCGCAGGTCTGCTATCACGAAGGCCGCCGCGAAGGGCACGAGGCCGAGCGAGAGGCTCATCGCTGCGCCGTAGAGGCGCGTCTCGCGACGCGTCGTGCGAAACGACAGCAGCGAGTAGCGAATCGACAGGACCGCCATGGGAAGCAACGTGGGATGTCGAAAGGACAGGATCGCTGCCACGACCGAGAAGACGAAGACGCCCGGATCTATGCGCCGGAAGATCGCCTGGACCCCGCTCGCGAGGACGACGAGCAACGCGAACGCCGAGACGGCAACAGCGATCGGCGGAGCCGCCCCCTGGATCATCCCGGAGAGGCGCTCGACGCCTTCGGCATCGCCCGCGGAGCTTACGCTCGCGTAGGCCGCGTCGAGCAAGGGCTTGAGCTCGAAGCTGTTGCGCAACGCGCGCGGGAAGCCCGGCGAGACGATCACGAGGACGGCGGGGGGCGTAGCGAAGGCGAATGCGCGCACTGGGCGCGGCGCGGCCGGCCAAGGTCCTTGCATGAAGGATGTCGGCAGCTCGCGCTTCTTGTTCGCGGTCCCGACGTCGATGAACTCGCTATCGCCCTCGAGCGTCCAGGAGGCGAAGTAGCGTCTGACCCGGAGCAGCTCCCCGCACGCCGTGACGAGGAAGAGGCCGGCGCACAGCGTCGCGCCCGCGAGGTCCCATTGCGCCTGGAGCGCGAAGAGCGCCGAGAAGAGCGCGCCGAGCCACCACGGCGAGCGTCGCCACCCGCGCAGGATGTAGCCGATGAGCGCCACGATGATCAGGTGCCTCCCAAGCGACGCGATGGATCCGAAGGAGGGGCCTAGCGAGACGGCGTAGGCGCCCCACCACACGCGCGCGGTCGCACCGCCCGCGTACGCGCGAAAGACAAAGAACGCGACGGTCAGCGTCGCGACCACCAGCAACGCGTGCGCAACGCGCAGGCCTCGTGGCCCCCAGCGGCCTTCGACCAGCGCGGTCGTGACGTCGGCGAGCCACCGCGGCGTCTCGGCCGGCACGACCGCCGCCTGGGACGAGATGAGCGTCGCGGCCCCGGCGAGGTCCCGCGTCTGCAGGATCGCCCGCCCTGCCGCGACGGTGCCGAGCTCGTGATCGTCACCGATCGGCGCCGCCGAGATCCACGCGAAGATAAGCAGCGCGGGGATCACGACGACGAGGCTGATCGCACGCTCCGTCCTGCGGAACCGGCGCTGTTGCTTGCGGCGTGACTCGCCGGGGCTGCGGTGGATCTCGGACGGGCGGATGAGCGGGCGCACAGGCGCCGGCGCGGCCCCCTCGGCAGGCGGCGCGACGGGCTCCAAGGCTGGCTGCGAGGGCGTCGCGACGGGGTCGGTCTCACTCACGCGGGCAGCGTCCGACGAGCGGCGCCTCGCTGTCAACCTCGGGCTATCGGAGCTTGCCCTACCGGCGTAGAATTGTGTCCCCCTCGAGGAGGACCCCGATGTTCGACACGGCGCCGCAAGCAGAGGTTGCACAAGAGAAGCCCGTCATTATCTCGCGCAATCCGGCCACAGGTGAGGCGCTCGGCGAGGTCCCCGTCATGGACCTGACCGCCGTCGACGAGGCGGTTGCGCGCGCCCGCTCCGCGCAGCGCTACTGGGCCGACGTGGACATCGAGCGACGCTGCGAGATGGTCCTCACGTTTCGCGACGCACTCGTCGAGGACACCGACGCGTTCTGCGAAGCGATCTCGCTCGAGAACGGAAAGCCGAGGGTGGAGGCGCTCGTACACGACGTGCTCTCGGTGGCCGATCTCTGCACCTTCTTCGCGAAGCGCGGCCCCGAGTTCCTTGCACCGCGGCGCATCTCGCTGCACCTGCTCAAGCACCGCGCCTCGTACATCCACTACGTCCCGCGCGGCGTGGTGGGCGTCATCGGCCCCTGGAATTTCCCCTTCGCGCTGCCCTTCGGACCGACGATCATGTCGCTCATCGCAGGCAACGCGGTGGTCATCAAGCCGTCCGAGTGGTCACCGCTCATCGCGCTGAGGGCGAAGGCCCTCTTCGATCGCGTGGGCTTGCCGCCCGATCTCGTCCAGATCGTGACCGGCTACGGCGAGACCGGCGCCGCGCTCATCGAGGCGCGCGTCGATCACATGGTCTTCATCGGATCCGTGCGCACGGGCCGTCGCGTGGCCGCCGCGTGCGGTGAGCGGCTCATCCCTTGCACGCTCGAGCTCGGAGGCAAGGCACCCGCCATCGTCTGCGCGGACGCGGATCTCGAACGCACGGCGCGCGCCCTCGTGTGGGGCGCGTTCGCCAACGCAGGGCAGGTCTGCGCGTCGGTCGAGCGGGTCTTCGCGGCGTCGCCGATACACGACGCGCTCGTCGCGCGCGTGACGGAGCTCGCGAACGCACTCCGCCAGGGAGATCCGCAGCGCTTCGACACCGACGTCGGGGCGACCTGCTTCCCTCGCCAGTTGGAGGTGGCCGAGGCGCTCATCGAGGACGCGGTCGCCAAGGGCGCGAAGGTGGTCACGGGTGGCAAGCGCGGCGAGGGCCCGGGGCAGTTCTTCCCGCCCACGGTGCTCGCCGACGTGCAGACGGACATGCGCATCCTGCACGAGGAGAGCTTCTCGCCGTTGATGCCGATCATGCGCGTGCGCGATGAAGAGGAGGCGATCGCGCTGGCCAACGAGACGCGCTACGGCCTGCTTGCGTACGTGTTCACACGCGATCGCGCGAAAGGCCGTCGAATCGCCGAGCGTGTGGAGGCGGGCACGGTGATGGTCAACGATGTGCTCTCGACCTACGGCGCGCCCGAGACGCCGTGGTCCGGCGTGAAGGACAGCGGCATCGGACGCATACACTCCGACGACGGCTTGCGCGATCTGTGCCAGGCCCGCCACGTCAACTACGATCTCATCGGACCGCTCAAGCGGGAGCTGTGGTGGTATCCCTACGACGAGCGGATCTACACGTGGGGCAAGAAGGCGCTCAGGTTTCTCTTCGGCGGCACGCGGCATCGCAGACAGTCGTGAGCGCCCTTGCGAACACCGGATCTCATCGTCGATCGCATCGCCTCAGTCCGGCGCGACTACATCGAGTGCCGCATCTGCGCGCGCGACTGCGGCGTCGATCGCAGCCGTGACATCGAGAGCTCGTCGGGCTTGTGCCGACTTGGCCACGGCGCGCGTGTATACAAGGAGGTCCTCTCCGTTGGCGAAGAGATCGCGGTCGGGCCCACACACCTCGTCGATCTCGCGGGCTGCTCGATGCGCTGCCTCTTCTGCACGGAGTGGCCCGCCATCACGCGGCCGCACACCCAGGGCCGCGTGCTCGAAGGCGCTTGGCTCGCTCGACGATGGGCGCTGCGTGCGTCGCAGGGCGCGCGTTCCGTCTCGTTCGTCGGCGGGGAACCGAGCGTCAACCTGCTCGCGATCCTCGAGGCCACGGCACATCTGCCCTGCGACGTCCCGATCGTCTGGAACACCAACCTCCTCGTGCCGCCATCGACGGTCGATCGCCTCGACGCCCTCGTAGACACGTGGCTCGCCGACCTCAAGTTCGGCACCGACGCCTGCGCACGGCGCCTCTCCGGCGTGAACGACTACGTCCACGTCGTCCGGACCGCGCTCCACCGCGCGGCCAGCCAGCGCGCCCGCGTGATCGTCCGGCACCTCGTGATGCCGGGACATGTCGCGTGCTGCACGATCCCAACGCTGCGCTGGCTGCGACGTGAGCTGCCCTCTGCGTTGCCGAACCTGATGACGCAGTATCTGCCCGATGGCGCGGCCACGGCCCCGAGGCTTCGCGTGGCCGAGCTGCGTGGCCTCGCGAGCGAGGAGGAGATCCGTGAGGCCCGACACACGATCGGCGCGCTGCGCTTCGACGCGGCGATGGTGGACGGGGTCTGGATCTGACCGGCCCGCCTGGGCTACGCGGCGATCGCGCCCGGCGTAGCGCTCGAACGACTCCGGGAGGCGGCCCACCAGCCGAACGCCGTGGCGGTGAAGAACATGATCAGGCTGTAGATGGCGGGCGCGATGGCCATCGTGCCGCTGTTGAGCAGCTGCGGGCTAGAGGCAATTGCGATCGCGAGCGTACCGTTGTGGATGCCGATCTCCATCCCGATCGCGATCGCCTGCCGCTCCGGCACGCGCGCGACGCGAGGCAGCACGTAGCCCGTCGCCATGCTGCCCACGTTGAAGAGCAGCGCCACGATGCCGACCTGCTGGAAGAACGACACGATGTTGTCCTTCTCCTTGAACACGATCGACAGGATGATGAGCGCGAGGAAGATCGCCGACGTCGTGCGCACGGGCCTGTCGAGCCGGGCCGCCAAGTCGGGCCTCCGCTTGCGGATTATCATGCCGATGATGACCGGAACGAGCACGAGCGCGACGACCTGCATGACCTCCGCGAAGTGCAACGGCAGCACCTTGCCCTCGCCCATGAACGAGACGAGCGAGTAGTTCACGATGAACGGCATGGTCACCAGCGACAGAAGGCTGTTGGTGGCGGTCAGCGTGATGTTGAGCGCCACGTCCCCGCGCGCAAGGTGCGAGAAGAGGTTGGCGGTCGGGCCTCCCGGCGATGCGGCGAGCAACATGAAGCCAACCGCCAGCTCACCGGGCAGATCGAAGCCCTTCGCGAGCAGCCAGGCGAACGCAGGAAGCAGCAGCATCTGGCAGGCGAGGCCCACGAACACCGCGCGCGGGTAGACCAGGATGCGCTTGAAGTCGTCCTTCGTGAGGCTGAGCCCGAGGCCCAGCATAATGATGGCGAGCGCGAGCGGGAGCATCACGGCGGTGAGGACACTGGACTGCATGAGGACACTCCTTTGCGGACGAGCGCGGGTCGTCGAGGCGAGCTGCGGTCAGGTGGCGCGCGGACGTGTCCGGCGCGAGCAGGGACGGGTGGAGGTATGGCACGGCGGGCGGTCGGTCGCAAGGCCGACGCGACGGCGCGTGCGGGAGGGGCGCCGACGTCCTAGTCCATGTAGCAGGTCACCATCTCGGTCGAGCACGACTTGCCGGTGCACGCGTCGGTACAGGCCTGATCGGTCTTGCAGTAGGCGCACTTGGCGGCCTGACACGTGTTGATCGCCTTGAGCTTCTCGTCCGCGACCGCCGAGGCCTTCGCGATGCACTTGTACGCGCAAACCGTGTCGCCGCCGCATCCGCCGAGGCAGGTGAGCGTCTGACTGCACGAGGCGCTGCCCGGGCCGCCGTAGCAGCTCACGATCGGGTCGTAGCAGAACGTGCCCTTGGCCCAGCATTCGTAGAGGCCGGCGAGGTCTTTCTGCGCCGCGGGCGTGCCCTTGCCGTAGCACGAGAACGTGCAGAACGCCTTGCCCGGCTTGCACTTGGCGGTGCACTCGAAGAGGTCGGGGCACGTGGCGCTGCCGCTGTTTCCGTTGGACGCGCAGGCGAGCGCAGGCACCATGCACTCCCCGCCGAGACAGTCGCCCATGCAGTTGGGGTCCTGCGAGTTGGCGCACTTGGGCACGCACTTCTCCATCAGGCAGGGCTCGAGCGGCGCCCACAACGACTTCGCCCACAGCGAAGCGTCCGCCTTGCAGTTGTCGATGCAGGCGGTCGAGCCGTTCGCACACTCCGACACGCTCTCGCTCAGGCACCAGAAGATCTCGAGGCAGGACGCCTTGGTGCCGCCGTAGACGTCCGCGTCCGGCGGGAACGCGTCGAAGCCTCCGTCCTGCTTGGCGTCCACGTTCCACGTGTCCGACTTGACGACGTCCACCGGCACCGTCGCGCCGTCCTGCCAACTCGCGTCGTAGCCGACATAGTCGTAGCCCGCGGAGTCGAAGCTCGCGGAGTCGTATACGGGTGCGTCATAGCCACCGGCGTCGTAGGGCACGACGTCCGGTACAGACCCGTCAATCCCGCCGGCGTCGTAGGAGTAGCCCGCGTCCTGGCCCGCTGCCTCAGCCGGCCAGACATCGACACCCCCAGCCTCTGCCCCGCCCATGTCGACGAGCACGCCGTCCGCGAGCGACGCGTCCATGACCGCATCGGCACCGCCTGCGAGTCCGTCCTGCGCACCACCCGCCGCGTCGCCTGCGCCCGCGTCGACTCCGCCCGCGCCCCACGCGTCGGCAGCGTATCCCGAGTCGCCCAGGGTGTTGTCGCCTTGCGAGCCACCTCGCCCGCTCAGGACCGCGCCGCAAGGGACCTCTTGTCCGTTCGACCCCACGCACGAGCCCTCGGATCCCGCGTCGGCGCAGGCCGCCGGGAGCAGCGCGAATGCGACCGTGATGACGATGGTTTTCAACATGGAACGGACCTCGTTGGTGCGCAGGTGCCGGGCTCGGATGAGGCTGCCGGCGCCCGATCAGCTTGAAGCCTCTTGACGCGCGCGGCAAGGATTGTTAGTTACTCCGCCCGGCGATTCGGGAGTCCGCCCGATTGCCTCCAGACGATTCGGGGATCGTCTAACGGCAGGACGACAGACTCTGGATCTGTCTATCAAGGTTCGAATCCTTGTCCCCGAGCCACGGTGTCCGTCGAGCGCGGCCACCCTGCAACGCCCCGTTAGTCTAGCGGTCAGGACGCTGGCCTCTCAAGCCGGAGTCAGGAGTTCAATTCTCCTACGGGGCACTTCGCGGTTCCAACCGGACCCGGAAGACACCAGGCGGGCGAGATTCCTTGGGTACGTGACCCCGGGACCTCGCCCGTCTCGCTTTGGGCCGCGGCCCCCGAAGCTCCGCACACGCCTGCGTCGCCCCACTGACGTCCGCCGCCGCTCCGCTGCGATGCTCGACACCGCCTCAAACGCCAGCGCCCCGCCCTTGCCTGCGCGTGCCTTCTGGGCCGCCGCGCAGGGAGGAGCGACGTGGTCCGATCCGGCGTGGCAACTCCGTCACGCGCTGCGAACGCGCGCCGAATTCGAGCAGGCCTTCGCTCTCACGCACGACGAGCGCGAGGGTCTCGACGCGGCGTCGGCGCGCTTCGAGGTGGCTGTGACACCCCACTTCGCGAGCCTGTGCGATCCCGTCGATCCTGCGTGTCCACTGCGACGGCAGGTCCTCCCGAGCGCGGCCGAGCTGCGTCACGCCTTCCATGAGCGCCGCGATCCGCTCGGCGAGGATCCGCACCGCGTCGCGCCGGGCCTCGTGCACAAGTACCCCGATCGCGTGCTGCTGCTCGCGACGCCTACCTGCGCATCGTATTGCCGTTACTGTACGCGGGCGCGGTGGGTGGCCTCGGGGGAGGTGCCGAGCAGCGACGATCTGGACGGGGCGATCGCGTACATCGAGCGCACGACCACCGTGCGCGACGTGCTTGTCTCGGGCGGCGATCCGCTGCTGCTGTCGACGCGGCGCCTGGCGACGCTCCTCGATCGGCTGGCTCGCATCGATCACCTGGCGCTCGTGCGTATCGGGACGCGCGTGCCCGTGTTCGTGCCGCAGCGGATCGACGCCGATCTGGTGCACGCGCTGCGGCCACGACGGATCCCGACCTACGTCAACGTGCACATCAACCACGCACGGGAGCTCGCGCCAGCCTGTCGCGAGGCGCTCGCCCGTCTCGCGGACGGCGGTGTGCCGCTCGGGGGACAGGCCGTCTTGCTGCGGGGCATCAACGATGACGCGGAGGCGCTGCGCGCGCTCTTCTTCGGCATGCTCTCCGCGCGCGTGCGACCCTACTACCTCTTCCACTGCGACCCCGTGCTGGGCACCGCGCACTTGCGCACGAGCGTCGAGCGCGGTCTCGAGATCCTGGGCGAGTTGGTGGGTCACGCGAG
>Ga0172370_10005602_pt1 | contig 16166 bp, 10 predicted proteins | sample LakKiv5m_FD_114538 | JGI IMG/M metagenome (GOLD analysis project Ga0172370, IMG submission 114538) | Freshwater microbial communities from Kabuno Bay, South-Kivu, Congo - kab_022012_11.5m | ecosystem: Environmental > Aquatic > Freshwater > Lake | place: Democratic Republic of the Congo...
ATGCAACGCAGATGGCACCTGCCCTGCAGGCTACAAGAAAGATCCACTTTCACCTCCAAACAAATGCCAGTGCCTTAAGATGTGCACCAAAGATGAAGATTGTCCTTCAGACCAGAAATGCGATCTTTCTGCCGGTGTCTGTCGCCTCAAATGCACCTCAGACGCAGATTGTCCCACAGGACAGCGCTGCAACAAACAGATCAACATGTGCGTACCTATTATTCCATGCGAGAATGATAAAGATTGTCCAGTGGGACAGAGATGTATTGAGAAAGTTTGCAGAGAGATTGATGGCCCCATCCCATGCAACGCAGATGGCACCTGCCCTGCAGGCTACAAGAAAGATCCACTTTCACCTCCAAACAAATGCCAATGCCTTAAGATGTGCACCAAAGATGCCGATTGTCCAGCAGACCAGAAATGTGACCTTACAGCCGGTGTTTGCCGTCTTAAATGCACCACAGATGCAGACTGTCCCACAGGACAGCGCTGCAACAAACAGATCAACATGTGCGTACCTATTATTCCATGCGAGAATGATAAAGATTGTCCGGCTGGGCAAGTATGCGTAGAAAAGATTTGCAGAGAACGAGAAATTATTAAATGTAACGCAGATGGTACCTGTCTTACAGGTTATGAAAAAGATCCAAACTCAACTCCTCAGAATTGTATTTGTAGGTTAAAAGGAGTTTCACAGCTTACCTATGTTTCTATTCTTGTTAATAAAAAACAAACAGCAAATGATACATTTGATTGTTGGAGTTCATCATCCCAGGAAATGTGTAATGGCGATCAAGACGCTACTGAACTAGGTACTCAACACACATATGAAGTTGAACTTTTAGATCAATATAGAGCTCCTTTTATTTCGGAAGTACAGATTACATGGAATATTGATGGTACTTTGCCAGCGCCATTAAAAATCTCTTCTCAAACCGGAAGAAGAGTAACTGTAACAAATACGCAATCAAACGGTAATGCAAAAATAGTTGCAGAGGTGACTATTGGAACAGAAAAACGAGTTGCATCACTATTTACTTCCAATGACATTCGCAAAGATCAGCGAGGAGATCCTAAGGTGTTAGATGATGTAGTTATATATGTCAATGGCGACAAAATAAATCCAGATACATTTACCTGCATTGGAGATACCTGTCAAGGAGATGCTGATGGCATTACAAAGGGATATCAGCGCATGTATTCTGTTGTCGCATACGCGCAAAATAATAGTATATTCCCAAGCGATGATATTGATTCAATCGTATGGTCAATAGATCAGAAGTCTTATCTTAATCTTTCGTCAACAGTAGGTGAATTTACATATGGAACAAATACAGAGAGTTTTGGCGTTACTACGCTTACCGCAAAAGTAACACCCAAAAATGGCACTGCAAAGAGTACATCAGTGACAGTTATTAATAGTCCTACAAAAAAATGCAATGGGGGAGTATGCACAGATATTATCCCCACATCTCGTATTGGGTCAGTGAAAATTTTTACAAATACTAAAGATATTCCAAAAGATGCGTTTGGATGTGTTGGTGATTTCTGTGATGATGATGCACAGGCAGATAGCGCACATCCAGAAAATCAGCATGCATATTCAGTAAAAATATATGACACAAAAGATAAAGAGATGTCTATAAGCGATGCAGATATAGAATGGAAAGTAAGCGGCCAAAAAGAAATTCTTACACTCTCAAAACTTTTTGGTTCAGAAGTATTTGGTACGAATTCATTTACAGAAGGTATGGCAACTCTGACCGTTGTTATTCATAACAATAACGAATTGAAAAATGCGTCAATAAGCGTATCAAATGAAGGTCCATTTTCAGTATGTAAAAATAAGAACGGAACTTGTACTGGAGGGCCAGATACAGAAGGAGATCCAAAAAAACTTCAAGAAGTGGTTATTAAAGTAGATGGCTCACCACTTACATTGGATTCATTTTACTGCACTGGTGATTTGTGCGATGGAGATAAAAATATTATAAAGAAGGGGAATCAGCATAATTATACTGCAGAAGTATTTGCGCAAAATAATTCATTCTTTGACTCAAAGAAAATAAAGAGTATCGCATGGAAAATAGTAGGGTCAGGTGTAATTGTTTTAGAGCCGTCTGCAGGCCCAGAAATACAAGGAACAAATACTTCTATTGAAGATACGGCAAGTCTTGTAGTAACAGTGGAAACAACCGATGGACAAAAAACATCATCCAATATTCTTATTCAAAATGAATTGCGAATTGTTTCAAATTCACTCAAAGCGCCAAGCAGCTTAATAGTAAAAAAATTATATTCAAATAAAATTGTCCTTTCATGGATAAATAATGAATCAACTGCTGACGGAGTAATGATAGAACGAAGATTCTATGGAGGTGAATATAAACCGATTACAAAACTTGTGGGCAGCACTAAAAATACGTATTCAGATGAAACCGGTATCATTGATAATACATATTATGCGTATCGTGTGCGAGCATACAAGGAGAGTGCGGTAAGCGATTACTCAAATATAAAAGAAGCATGGACGCCGCTTATTGTTCTTTCTTCTCCACAAAATGCAGCTACTAAAGTTCTTGACGGGAATAAAAAGGTGCAACTCTCATGGCAGGCAGTAACTGAAGATCGGGACGGATTTGATGTTGAACGCCAAGATATATGGGGCGGAGATTTTATTTCCAAGGGCAGACCAACAGCGCTTGAACGATCATTTATTGATGCTTCCGTACAGCCACTGGCGGTATATGCGTATAGAATCCGTTCTTATAAAGGAGAATTAACAAGCGATTATGTATATCCTGCTCGAGTTTCTATTCCGGATAATCCTAAACCAAGTGCTTCTATAGAAAAATTACGACTGTATATTAATGGTGCTGTTTCAAAAAATGATTCGTTCAGTAAATTGAACGAGCTACATTCGTATAGTGTTATTGCCTATGACAAAGATAATAATGAAATAAGTTTTGGAAAAAATATCACCGTTGCTATCATGGAAGGAAGTGACAGTGTTGCTATTCAAACTCCCATAACCAGCGGAACATTTACCGTGTGGGCGAAGAAAATGACAACCCAGCTTATTGCAGCGGCACTTCAAGTAAAAGTTATCGGAGTAAATAAAGAAGAAAAAATACTTGATATTCCATTATCATTGCGCGCAGGGCTTCCTACTCAAGAACAAGCCCTTCCATCTGGTGAGACAACACAAAAAGAAGAAATTGTATGCGCGGCAGGGACAAATAAATGGGAATATGGCGATGATGACTTTGACTTTGGCGTTTCCTATTGTGCAAATAAAGAAGATCAGCTTACTGATTATCCTATTCTCATTACCTCTGATCCGGAAGCATTACGCGTATATTTCTTCCAATTTCACGATCCAACAGCTGAAACTAACCCGGCAAAACCAGATCCTAATAATACCGATGTTATTGTAGTGCGAGTATTTCAAGTTCCCGGAGAAGATATTGCAAAGAATTATTATTCATTCCCAACATGGTTTGAGTCGCAGAAAAAACTAACAGGCGCTTCTATCCCGGCAACTATTGATGGATATGATGCGCTTAAAGGGCCGGCAGGAACCTATGTGGGGGCATTTGTTGCGCAACCAGAAGAAAATGGCGGATATTATGTATTTCATATTACTACTAATGCAAATCCAAAAGCCCTCACAACAGTGGCGCTTAATAAATTTATTTCCAATATGACACTTTCAAAAAGTGTTATTCGGAAAACAGAACTTCAACGTGATCTTGTCCGTCTTTTAGATTTAAAACAAATAAATGATCTTTTACGAGATTATCGCGTATCTGCTCCTTGCGTGACAGATGTTACCAAACCATGTTATCCCACACTTGAAGGAGGCTCATATATTAGAGGGCAGACAATTTCCGGGTTTCCTTCATGGAATGCGACACTTGGCAATGCTCTTGGCGCTGGTCTTCCTATTGATCCGCATCCAGATGCGCAGAGTACACCACTCGGCGTGTGTAGTGCGCCATATGACAGCCAAACGTGTTGGAATGAACAAGCAAAAGAATTTTATTATAAGACAAAAAGCCGCAGTAATGATGTTGAAGTGGCATTAGATTCCCCGGCTGTGCATGCATATACATATAAATTTATTCCCCCTCCTGATTCCACTCCTAAAAAACCATTGAGTGCAGGAACATATCGTATTTGTGGGCGCCTTGAATATTTTACAGGCAATCAAGGTAAGAAATTATGTTTCCCTGCAACAGAAGAAGTCGTAACTTCTTTCCTTGATTCTGTAAGTGGAGCAAGCGTGCGCGGATCAATTCGGGCAGAATATTGGTATGGTATTTCCGGTAATGCTGTATCAGATTTAACGGCAAATAATAATTATCCAAAAAAACCAGATTACGAGACATATGTACAGTCATTCCAAATTTTACAAAACACTGATACGGAATATGGAGTTAGAATTTCTGGATATATCTATCCACCAGCGGATGGTTATTATACGTTTTATATGAAAGGTAATGTCCAGGCGGAATTATCTCTTAAAGAGAACGATGGTATTACAAAGGTACAAATTGAAACGCTAGATACTCCATCATCTGCATGGAAAAAACAAGATAGAGCACGTACAAAAAATCAAGACTCATTTAAAGCCGGAGAAAAATATTACATTGAAATATTAGCAAAAGCTAGTACGGCCGCATCAAATTATTTGGATGTTGGCTGGAAACGCCCGGATAAATCTACTGTAGAAGTTATTGCAGGAAATTATCTTTCTCCGTATGTTGTAAAAGTATCACAATGTAAACCGCCTCAAGTGGATAGTGGAATAGGAACCTGCATTAATTGTCCTGTAGGAACAGTATTTGATGGTGTTTCTGATTGTCAGCGGTGTGGAAGTGAGAATGATGATCTTTGTCCAGCTAACTGCACTACCACATCAAATCCTGTGCAATGTTGGAATGGGTGTAGGAAACCATTTGCATCTCGAGATCAAAAATGTAAGGTATGTGCGCCAGGTACTGTATATGATAATGCCGGCGGTTGCACATCATGTGGAGATAGAGATCAAGAATCTTGTCCTCAAAGAGATGTTGTTGGAGAAAAACTTGCATGTACACTTACAACATCTCCAAAATGTCGGAATGGATGCAAAGAAGATTCCATGACAGAAAATCAAGGAAATATATGCAGAATATGTAATGAATGGTTTTATTATAAAGATGGTGTATGTCTTGCATGTGGCGGAAGAAGGCAAGTTGAATGCGATCTAGATAAAGCAGTACAGACGCAACAGCGATGCCAGATGTATCTTACTGTTCGCTCCGGGAAATGTGAGGTTTGCTTAGCAGGTACGGTTTCAGATAAAAAAGGCGGATGCGTATCATGCGGACATTTTAATGAAACCGCATGTCCATATCAATAATAGTGTATACTAAAAAGAGATATGACATTCTTTGTATATAAAAATCGGGTGAATATATTTCTTAGCATAGTGGTAGGTGTACTTTTTTTTGTTGCATATAGTATAGATACTGCAGCATTTTCTGAATCTCTAGAAGGAGAATTATGTACGCCAACTTCATTAACAAAATGTTGGAATGGATGTAAAGAAGGATTTCAAAATGTAAATGGTATATGTGTTGAATGCCCGCAAACGCCAAATTGGACATATTGGAAGGCTGGTGAATGCCTTGTGTGTGGGAGTAATAGCCAAGAACCGTGTCCTGGAAATAGATGTAGAATATGGACAAAATTAGATGGCAGTACAGGAAAATGCATTTATTGTCCGTCATGGACAAATAGTTATTCAGAAGGGAGTTGTGAGGAATGCGGTAAGCGGGGATTAAGAACTTGCATTGCACGGCCAACAGGCGTTCCAGGCGGTACTGCTTTTTGCAAGGATTGGGAATTTAGGGCAAAAAGCACTGATAGTACATGTTCTGCGTGTGGATATGAAAATGAAGTACCATGCCCGAGAATAGCGTATCTTTCTACGTTGCCTTCATGTACTGAGCCATTTAGCTCATTTACAAATATTTCTGACATAACAAAATGCGCATGTCCAGAAGGAACGTTTTATAATTCAGAAAGTAAAGAATGTGTTGCATGCGGAGGAAATACACAAAAATCATGCCCTGTTACTTTTACTACGAGCTGGAGCTGTAAGCCAAATACCGGGTTAGAAAAAAAGACAAATAGCACCTGCGGTTGTCCTTCATGGACAACATGGGATACGGCAACGGGAAAATGTACAGTATGCGGAGAAAAACATGGCCAGCGAATATGTGAATCGCAAACAGAAAAATGTAAGTCTGAATTTGTTATAAGCAGCGGCAAATGTGTGTGTGCGGCAGGTGAAGATCCGTCCAATGATCTTAAAACATGCAGTAGATGTGGTGAATATAAAGCAAAACAGTGTAAAATAGCAATTGTTGCCACTGGTACAAAATGTAGAAATAATCTTAAAGAAAAAGATATAATGACAGGAGTGACTGGCGCAACATGTTCATGCGATAAAAATTCGGCATATAGTTCAGCAACAGAAAAATGTGAGGCATGCGCAAGTTGGAAATATTCAGATCCGCCTTTTGGAAAAGAGACATGTGAAACATGCGGAGGAAATGGAGAAATCCCATGCCCACTACCATCTGTCTCTGGAAAAGAGTGTAATGATACACTAGGACTTGCAAAAAATACAACGCTGGGAAAGTGTATGTGCCCGGGAGAAACTGAATATAATGAAGATGCAACCACACCAAATAAATGTGCATTATGCGGTCATAATAATGAAAAAGCATGCTCAATATTATTTGCCACAAATTCTGGATGTAAAGATACATTAGGCCTAAAAAATGTGAGTGGAAAATGTATATGTTCGGGACAGACAATTTGGGATACCAATTCAGGAAAATGTGTTATATGCGGACAAGAACATTATCAGCGGGCATGCACCGGAAAAACACCAGAATGTTCTGTGCAATTTACTTCTAAAAATAATATTTGTTATTGTAATACAGGAACAAAACCCTTGACAACAGATTATAAAAGCTGTGTTGAATGTGGAACATATAAAGGAGATACCTGCTGGGTGAGTCCGACAAATCTTTCTATATGCAGAGATACGCTTACGCCGAGTTATTGGGTGGATGGTACGTATTATTCATCACAGAAATGTATGTGCAAAGATCATACTGCGTTAAATACTGATGATCAGAAGTGTTATGCATGTCCAGATTGGATGTATTCATATCCCTCTAATAAAAAAGAAAAATGTGAAGCATGCGGAGGATATAATGAGCTGTTATGTCCTTATGAGAGAAGAATAGACGGTCAATATTGCAAAATAAATTTAGGGCTTACATCAACACGATGGGATGCAACAAAAAGTATAAATGTTTGCGCATGCGCTGCTTATCAAATATTTAAAAATGGTAAATGTGAAGATTGCGACACAGGAACGACCTACGATGGAGCTGCGCGATCATGTATACCATGTGGAGATTGGAAACAATTAGCCTGTATGGTAAGGAATGCATGGGGATATGGCCCTACATGCAAAACGACATCATTGAATGCAAATGCTTATGATTTGAATTATCGTTATACATGTTCATGTAATACGAATAAATCGTATTCAATCGTTGATGATTCGGATTATACATTTGACGGAAGCACCTGTAGTTTAAAAAATTCACTTTTCAATCATATTTCTTTCAGTACATTCTACGGACCTTATAGTTGGACAGGATCAGATGGTATTGATCGTTATTATTCATATGCTTATGATGACAATACATGGTATTATATATGGTTTGGGTATAGAACAAGTAAGGCTGGTATGCCCCAACAAATAAACAATGGAGTTATCGGAAAAGCGCTTTCTTTTGCCAATAATATACCGGGTTCTGCCGCTATCCAGTACGGAGAGATCGCTTATGGAAATAATTATGGACCGCAAACAACTGTAGCTTTATGGATAAATACAAGTGATACTTCTCCTTCTTCACTGGGAAGTTTCTTAGGAGGGGATGGTGGATATGCAAATATTTATTCGTATGTTGCAGTATACGGAGGAAAGTTTCGGGTTTTTATTGATGGTTCTGGCTGGCAGGCATCAAATGCAACACTTAATTCAAATACGTGGTATCATCTTGCATTCAGTTATGATACATCTACAAAAAATTGGAAAATGTACGTTAATGGGCAATTAGAAAAAAGCGGAACAGCAGCAAATACTGTAACAAATCCTAATATTAGATATATTGGTGCTTATGGTCCAAGCTCAGCATATAATTTTAATGGATCGATTGATGAATATCGTTTTTACAAGCAGGTACTGACAGACGCTCAAGTAAAAGAAGTGTATGACATGAAATAGGAATGTGCTATACTGATACTAAAGAGAATTAATGCATATATATATGTTTGAAGATGTAAACAAACAAGGCAAGCAAACTGCGCCAGGAGCGCAAGAACCTATAGATATTTTTAGTGAAGCAGATGCTTCTGCGCCTGCTGAAGGAGATATTATGGAAGAAGGAGTAAAAACCGGGGGATTCCCGGTAAAAACAGTTGGCATGATCCTTGGAGCGGTGGTAATAGTTGCAGTGGTAGGGTTTGGCGTGTATCAATTCGTATTAAAACGGCCAGCGCCTGCTCCTGCGCCAATAGAAGAGGTTCTTCCAGAAGAAATTCTCCCAGAAGAAACACCTGCAGCCGAGGAAGTAGTACCTGTAGAACAGCCGGCAACGTCAGAGACAACGGGTACACCAGCAACAGGAGTGCCGGGAGCTTTAGAGAGTGCTCCAACAGCTCAACCGGCAGAATCAACTGTACCAACGCCTGCTCCTGCGCCAGCGCAACAAGCAACTCCAGCTCCCGCAGTTGATACTGATGGTGATGGACTTACAGATGCAGAAGAAAAAAGTTACGGAACAGATCCAAATGTTGTAGATACGGATAATGATGGCCTTTCAGATAGAGAAGAAATTCAGGTATACAAGACAAATCCATTGAATCCGGATACTGATGGCGATGGATTTTCTGATGGTACTGAAGTGAAGAGTGGATATAATCCAAATGGTCCCGGAAAACTCATTACTGTTCCATCTGGAACAGCGCCCGCTCAACCGTAATATACCGTATGTTTGATCTCCTTGAGGAGAATCTAAATATTCAAGAAAATGAAGAAGAGGAAAATGCGCGCACGTCCGTACCACGTTCTGGCGCGCTTTTTTCCATGCCAGAAAAATTTTTGACACAAGAGGATGTAAAAAAGAAAGGTCATCCGCTTGTGCCTATTCTTTCTGTTTTTATTGCTATTCTTGTTGTTGCTTCAGTTGGTCTTGCATTTGCTATACAGAATAAAAATCTTCAATTAGCAAAAGAATCAGCAGTGCAAGAAGCTGCACGCGCTGCCACGCTTCAAGCTCAACAAGAAAACACAAATACTACATCACCAAGTGAAGAAAATATTCCATTTCAAATTACTGAACCAATAGAAACACCAACAATCGCAGAAGCCGTTACGTCAACATCCGCAACAAGCACGGAAGCTGTTGCGCCAATACAAGAAGCTACCTCCACCACCGCAGCTGTCACAAGCACTGAAAAAGAAATTGTTACATTTGGATTAGATACAGACAAAGATAAGCTTTCTGATATTGAAGAACGTCTTTATAAAACAGATCCAAAGAAGCCGGATACTGATATGGACGGTATTCTAGACGGCGCAGAATTAAAAAATTTATATGACCCAACAAAAGGAGAGGGTGCGCTACTAAAAGATTCCGGGCTTATAAGTACCTATGTAAATCAAAATTATCAATACTCATTTTTTTATCCGAATTTTCCAGATGAATGGGCAGTAAGCGCATTAGATCAAACACAAAAAGAAGTCATGGTAAGCGCTGTAACCGGAGAATATGTTTCTATTCGGGTTGAAGAAAATCCGCAAAAATTGAGTGTATCAGATTGGTATACTACTATTTTTGCAGTAGGAAAACCATCTGAACAAATACAAAGCATGTCGTTTAATCAATGGAATGCACTTATGAGAGAAGATGGAAGAGTCTATTATATGGTACGAAAAGATGAGCACAGTGAGGCACTCACCCCTTACGTGTATGTTATAACCTATATGCCAAATGCAAAAAAAGAATTGAATTATCTTACAACATTTCAAATGCTTGTAAAAAGTTTTTCACCCCTCCAAATGACTGTAAGCTTACAACAATGATATCACTTATTCATGAAGAGCCGCTTGAAAAAGAATTTAAAAAAACAGTAGCTGCGCAAAAAAAATGGTATGGAGCTATTCATGTAATTGTTACTGATTTTTTAAAAAAGAGCCCTCGTCAATTACAAGAGATGTATGACATTTCCGTTATACTTGTATCAGAAAGAAAAATGAGGGAATTATACACTGCGTATAAAGGAGTTAATAGGGTTACCGATGTTCTTTCTTTTTTTTATGATAAAGCAAAAGAAGAAAAGCATTCGCAAGGAGAGCTTTTTATCTGTTTAACGCAAGTCTTACGGCAGGCACGGCGATATAGAGTTTCTCCAATACAGGAAGTTGCGCGTTTGGCGATTCACGGATTTCTTCATATCTATGGGTATGATCATCAAAAAAAACACGAACGCGTAGTTATGCGGTCTTTAGAACGATCCTTATTTCGTTTATGCAAAAAAGAACACCTCATATAGAACATAAAAAATTTTTTTTAAGCGTCAAGCATGCGTGTCGCGGTATAGGTATTGCATTTAAAGAAGAGCAGAATATTAGAATTCATAGTATTATTGCATGCGCCGTATTGTTTTTTGCAATATTTTTTAAGGTAACTGCCATTGAGTTCATGATCCTTTTATTAAGTATTGCACTGGTTATTACTGTAGAGCTTATTAATAGTATTATTGAACGATTTTCAGACATGATAAAACCCCAAGTTTCTCATCTTATAGCCATTATTAAAGATATGAGTGCCGCGGCAGTGCTTATATGTGCTCTTTTTGCTGCTAGCGTAGGAGTTATTATTTTTTTTCCTAAGATTTTTAGTGTATAATGAAAAGAGGCGAAGAATGTATTCGACATATTTATTTTTATGAAAGATGCGATTATTACAGGAATTGATATTGGTTCAACCATGATACGCATAGTTACGGGACAGGTATATGCAGATGCCGGAGAAAAGAAATTGCAGATTATTGCAGCAGTTGAACATCCATCAGAAGGAGTTCATAAAGGAACTATTACAAGTATTGATCATGCAGTTGCATCTATTACAAGTTGTCTGGAAAAATCAGAGCGCATGAGCGGTATTCCCATAGAATCTGCTTGGGTGGGAGTTTCTGGCACGCATATTGTTTCTCAGGGTAGCAGGGGAGTGGTTGCAGTTGGAAAAATTAATGGAGAAATCTCTCGACAAGATTTTGAACGGGCTATTGAAGCGGCGCGGGCTATTGCCACGCCCGCAAATTATGACATTGTTCATGTTATTCCACGTACCGCTATCATTGATGGTCAAATTACCATTAAAGATCCAGTTGGCATGACTGGCACACGTTTAGAGGTTGATACGCTTATTATTCAAGGATTTTCTACAGAGATTCGTAATGTAACAAAATGCGTCTATAGGACAGGTTTAGAAATTGAAGATTTGGTTTTTTCAATTCTTGCCGCCGCAGAAGCAACGCTCACAAATAGACAAAAAGATATTGGTGTAGTGCTTGTGAATATTGGCGGAGCAACCACAAGCCTTGTGGTATTTGAAGAGGGAGAGCTTTTACATGCGGCAGTTCTTCCTATGGGTTCAAATCATATCACGTCGGATATTGCACTTGGTTTGCAAATATCCATTGACACTGCAGAAAAGATAAAACTTGAATATGGCACACTAAATGTGCGGGATGTGAGTAAAAAATCAGAAATTGATCTTGCGAATATTGCAAGCGACGAAGAGGGATTTATCTCGCAAAAATATGTATCACAGATTATTGAAGCGCGCGTGGAAGAAATTTTTGATAAAATTGAACTTGAATTAAAAAAAATTGGCAGGAACGGCGTATTGCCTGGCGGTATTGTGCTCACCGGCGGCGGATCAAAACTTTCTGGCATGATTGACTTAGCAAAAAAACGTCTCAAACTTCCCGCATGCTACGCAACCATGAAAAATCTTGTCAATCCAATAGAAAAAGTATTTGATCAAAGTTTTACCACCGCAGTAGGATTGGCATATTGGGGTCTTTCATTTCATCAACAAAAAGCAAAACAGCAACATTTTCTTTTTCATAGCGAAAATACGGCAGATGTGCGAGGCCGAGTAAAAAAATGGTTCAAGGCACTCTTGCCATAATCCACATGCAATGTTAAGATGATGTCCGATGAGTACAATGAGTGTTCATCGGACTTATTTTTAATAATGTCACATGTATGGAAGTGAAACCAGACATAGATACACCAGCAAAAATTAAAGTTATTGGTGTTGGTGGTGGCGGTGGATCTGCGGTAAATAGAATGATTCGGACAAAATTGCGAGGAGTAGAATTTCTTGTAGCCAATACAGATGAACAAGCCCTGCGACATTCTCAAGCAGGAGTAAAAATTCAAATTGGAAAAAGTATTACAAAAGGTCTTGGCGCAGGAATGGATCCAGAGATGGGACGCCGTGCGGCAGAGGAGACACAAAATGAGATCAGAGACGCTCTTAATGGAGCAGACATGGTATTTATTACGTGTGGCTTGGGTGGAGGAACTGGAACAGGTGCAGGCCCTATTGTTGCAGAACTTGCGCGAGATATTGGCGCACTCACTGTTGCCATTGTAACAAAACCATTTACCTTTGAACTTTCTACGCGAAAATCAATTGCAGAGCGCGGGTGGGAAGAGCTTGCATCAAAAGTTGATGCAATTATTACTATTCCAAATGACAAGATACTCCAAAATGTAGACAAGAAAACAACCGCACTGGAAGCATTTGAAATGGCAGATGAAATTCTTCAGCACGGCGTGCGTGGTATTTCTGAAATGATCACCACGTCTGGGCAAGTAAATGTTGATTTTGCAGATGTAAAAACAATTATGAAAAATTCCGGAACTGCCATTATGGGTATTGGGCGTGGCAGTGGAGATAATCGCGCTGTGGAAGCGGCAAAAGATGCTATATCAAGCCCACTCCTTGATCTTTCCATAGAAGGAGCAAAGGGCATCCTCTTTACTGTAACTGGTGGATCGGATTTGGGTATTCTTGAAATAAATGAAGCGGCAAAAATTATTACAACATCTGCTGATCCTGACGCACGGGTTATCTTTGGAACCGTGATAGATGATGAAGCAGCAGGTGATGAAATACGCGTGACAGTAATTGCAACCGGATTTACCGATAGAGATAAAATTGTCTCTAAGGCAACATTTGAAAAAGCATACGCAGAACGAACATCATCATTTTCACCATCTTCTTCTTATACACAAAATACCTTTCAACGGCCTATTATTTCAAAGCAACCGGCAATGAAACCAAAACCACCGGTTGAAATGCAGCAACCGCCGGTACAAATAAAAGAAGAGGATCTTTCAGATGAAGATATTACCCCTGCATTTATAAGAAAGAAAATGATGTAATTATCTTAAAATAAAGAAAACTGCGGGTTATGCCTTGCAGTTTTTTGTTTGCGTTTTATCAAATTTTCTGATATGCTTGATACTATCAAATATATCTATGTATGAACCTTATTTCCAAAATTGAAAGCCTTTTATTTGTTTCTCATAAGCCGCTTTCAATAAAAAAAATTGCCCTCCACACTGCGGCATCTCCTAAGGATGTTGAAGAGTGTATGCATATGCTTATGGAAAAATATCGCGACGCAGAAGATAATGGCATTCTTCTTGTGCGCAACGCTGATCAATTTCAGTTTATTTCAAATCCGCGCAACGCTGAAATGATGCAGGAATATTTAAAAGAAGATATCTCTGGTGAACTTACGCGTCCTGCAGTAGAAACACTTTCCATTATTGCATATCGAGGCCCTATTTCTAAGTCAGAAATAGAACAGATTCGCGGCATTAATTGTTCTCTTATCTTGCGTAATTTACTTATACGTGGTCTTGTTGACGCAAAAGAAGATGCCACGCGTATGGAAAAGGTATACAATGTATCATTTGATTTTCTTCGCCATCTTGGCTTGCAGAGTACAAGTGAATTAGCGGATTTTGAACGATTGAGCGCGCTAGATCTTAGCGGACAAGAAGATGTGCAATCAACACACGCATCTTCAATATAAATATATATGAAAAAAAATATTATTTTTATTGCGAATTGGAAAATGAATTTGTCTGCAAAACAAGCAAATGAACTTGTACGTGCTATTACGCCTACTGCAAAAAAATATGCTAGCAAGATAACAACAATAGTTGCGCCATCCTTTCCAATACTTGGTAATATTGCACTATATACTTCCAAACGACACGCATATATGCATATATGCGCGCAAAATTGTTTTTGGGAACTGAACGGCGCATATACCGGCGAGGTGTCTCCGGATATGCTCGCGGATTTATCATGTGCGTATGTTCTTCTGGGGCATTCTGAACGCAGAATATTTCTTAAAGAAACAGATGAAATGATTCACAAAAAACTCACATGTATTTTGAGTATGAAAAAGCAATTAATCCCCGTGCTGTGTATTGGAGAAACTACAGAACAAAAAGAAAACGGACAATCCAAAGAAGTTATTCAAACACAATTACAAAACGCGCTTCATAATTTGTCTCTTAAAAAAAATCAAAAAATTATTATTGCATATGAGCCGGTATGGGCTATTGGAACGGGAACGCCAATGACCGCAAATGAATTTGGAATTTGCGCGCTATATATTCAAGAGACTGTACAAAAAATATTTGGAAAGCAATTAGCACGCAGGCAGTATTCTATTCTTTATGGAGGAAGTGTGACATCAGAAACAGCGCCGGCATATATTACTGCTGGCGGAGATGGCGTATTGGTGGGCGGCGCAAGTCAGCGTAGTGATTCTTGTAAGGCACTTATTCAAGCATTAAGCATGATATAACTCAGGTGTATGATTGCAGAAATTATTTCACTTATTATTAGCATTCTCTGTATTACCGGTATTGGGATAATTGTTAAAAACAAAATGCATATTTTGGCATCTATTGATACGCAAGCCATTCCAGCAGAAAGAGACGCAGTAGTAAAGAAGCGAATTATGGCAGAGCGATTAAAGCGGAATATTAAATTTTTTCAAGATGTATCTGCATTTATTGGAAAGCCGCTTATTATCTTTTTTCATGCAATACAAAAAAATACCCATATATTTTATCAGGGACTTGTAGAACTTAGAGAACGACACAGAAAAATACCACTGAGTATAGGAGAGCAGGACGGCATACAAGATCAGCAATTATCTCCAACAGAAATACTTCTACAGCAAGCGCAAATATTTCTTGAAAAAGAGGATTTTGAACAAGCAGAAAAAAAATGCATTGAGGTTATTGGCATAGATAAAAAAAATAAAGAGGCGTATCACATTCTTGGAGAAATGTATGTACAACAAAGGGAATGGAATCATGCTCAAGAAGTTATTGAGTGTAATAAAAAAATTCTTAAAGCAGATGTGCGAGAACGAGAGCAAAAAGGTGAAGATGCGTCAGATCTTATTACGGAATATGCGCAAACACTGATTGATCTTGCTGATGTATATAAAAAACTTGAAAAAAATGACCGCGCGCTTACGGTTATAAAAGAGGCGGTAGATTTACAAGAAAACAATCCAAAATTTCTTCATGAGCTCGTAGATATTTATATTATTCTTGGCCAGAGACTACGGGCAGAAAAAGCGCTTGAACTTTTGCGGAAATCAAATCCGGAAAATCAAAAGCTTCATGAGCTTGAAGAAAAAATTAAAGAGTTGGAGTATTAGAGTTGCATTATTTCTTTATTTTGTTTAAAATAGGTATGTTCTTTTAAGCTCTATGCCCACGTAGCTCAGTTGGTAGAGCAACTCCATGGTAAGGAGTAGGTCGCCGGTTCAAGTCCGGCTGTGGGCTCCAGAATTGTAAGTTTCGATTTTTGACCAATCATTTGGTGGGCGGCTCGCAGAGCCGACCATTGATTTTCCCCCGACAAATCCTCTCCGCTCGGCGCGCGCAAGCGCGCCTCGCGGTTGGC
>Ga0172370_10005604_pt1 | contig 16159 bp, 4 predicted proteins | sample LakKiv5m_FD_114538 | JGI IMG/M metagenome (GOLD analysis project Ga0172370, IMG submission 114538) | Freshwater microbial communities from Kabuno Bay, South-Kivu, Congo - kab_022012_11.5m | ecosystem: Environmental > Aquatic > Freshwater > Lake | place: Democratic Republic of the Congo...
CCGCTCGCATCCATCTTCACCGTACCTGCGAACGTACCCGTCGCGCGTGCGAGAGTCGCCGTCGCCGAGGGAACGGAACTCGAGGTTACGACAAGCGGATTCGGGCTCGCCGTGGCATTCTGGAAATAGTAGTAACCGCCCGACGGCCCCGGCTGCAGCGTGATCGCGTACGTGCCGTTCGGGACGTTCGCGAACTGGAAGGTGCCCGAGGCACCCGTCGCCGACGTGGTCGACGCGCTGAAGGACGCGCCGTTGAAGGCGACGCCGACCATCGTACCGGTCACTCCCGACGCATTGGACGTGCCCTGCAGGACAGCGGTTCCCGACACGGTGGACGCGTGCACGTCGAGCGTCATCGCCGGCGCCTCATTCGTCGTCTGCGCCGCGAACGAAACGACCTGGTGCGCCGTGGGAGGAGTGGCGAAGCTCGCCGGCGTCGTGTCGTAGCCGTTCCTGGACGCGGCGACGTAGTAGCTGCCGGCCGTCAGCGGCACGGGAATCCCCGTCATGGTCCAGATGCCTCCGCCGTCGGTCACCGCGGAACCGAAGCTCGCCGTTCCCGTTGCGTTTGTCAGCGTGACCGTCGTGCCTGCCTTGTCGGATGCGAACGACACCGACAGGCCGGTGCCGGCGGCGTCGGGCGTCACAATGCCCGTGAGCGCGCCGTACGCGCGCGACGCGACGGCACCCGGGGCAGGGACGACGGACGCGGCCCCTGCGCCAGGAGGCGCCGGCACGGTAACCGACACGGATTCCGCCGCGAATCCGGCGGGCGGGGCGAAGGAAATGGTGTACGTGCCCGCCGGCATTTCGTCCAGCGCATAGACGCCGTCGGCGTCGCTCGACGCCGTGCGCGTCTCGGGATGCGCCGGGAACGCGGTTCCATTGAAGGCCGTTCCTCTGGCTGTGACGACGACGCCGTAGGAATCCGCCGCAGGCAGCGGCACGGATATCGTTCCCGATATGCTCGACGGGGCAACGACCAGCGTCAATGCCGACGCAAGGGATATCGCCCGGTTGGCAACCACGGTCGCGGAATCCGCCGCCGTCAGGTATCCCGCCTTCGACGCGCGCACCGCATACGCCGCTCCCGTCGGGCTCACGGGCACCCCGGGCAGCAGCCAACTGCCGTCCGAAGCCGTCACCGTGCTGGGCGGATTCGGGACGTCCGTCGAAGCGTCGATGCTCACCGCGATGCCCGACAGATCCGACTCCGGCACGAACCCGGTCAGGTTCCCTCTCGACAGAACGACGGACCCGGTCAGAAGTCCGGTCGCCCGGCGCAGCGCAATCAGGTCCAGCGACGACGCCGCGCCCGGCGTCACCGTGATGCCTCCCACCGACGCGGCCTCATGTCCCGGCAGGGCGAGCGACAGCGCGTACGTGCCGGCCGGGACCGAGGCGATCGTGAACGTTCCCGCCTCCGGGTCCACGGTCGCCGTCGTGAATGCCAGCGCCGAACCGTCGAAGGCGGTCCCGGTCAATCTCACCTCGAGCGAGTCCGCGTTCGTGTCGTCGAGCGCGGGGTCCGTGGTGCCGACCACCGAACCCGGATCGACCGTCAGTGAAAGGCCGTTGACCGCCGTGTCGGCGTCCGCGGTCACTATGGCGGAGAGAGCCGGCGACGCCGCGTATCCGGGTTTGGAAACCCATACGGAATAGGCGGTTCCCGTCGGACTCGTCGGAATCGACGACACGAGGAAGGCGCCGCCCGCTCCGACCACCGCCTCGTACGAAACCCCCTGCAGGTCGGCGCCTGCGACGTGCACCGCCGCGCCGGATGCTTCCGCGCGCAACGTGGTACCTCCGCTGTCGGCCGACACGACTCCGGACAGCGACCCGTTCGATCGCCGAAGGGTCACGGCCGGTGCCGTCGTGTCGGCTCCTGCGACGACCACCGACACGGCCGCCGCGGCGAATCCCGCGCGTCGCAGGGTCACCGTGTAGGCACCGTCGGGGGTGTTCGGCAATGAATATCCCGCCGCCGGCGCAATGCACGCGCCGTCGGTCGCCGAGTCGACCGCCGTTCCGCGCGCATATGGAGTCCCGTTGAACGCCGTGCCCGAGATCGTCGCCGAAACGGCCGTCGAATCCGCGGCGGGCGGGGGAACCGTCACGCATCCGGAAACCGAGTGCGCCGCGGCAAGGAGCGTCAGGTCCGGGACGTCCCTTGTCGGCCCGCCCGTGATGCCGACCGTGCCGTACGCCGTCGCGTATCCGCGCTGCGTCGCAGAGAGCGAGTAGGTCGCTCCCGGCGTCAAAGGCACCGGAATCCCCGCAATCATGTACTTGCCTGCCGCATCCGTCGTCGCCGTGTACGCCCGCGACAGCGAAGAATCGGTCACCGCGATCGCAATGCCCTGCAGGTCCGTCGGCAGCACGGTCAGCACCGTGGTCCCCGGCAGCGCCAGCACTCGCCCGCTCACGGAACCCGTCGCGCGCCGCAGCGTCGCGGGCACGTCCAGCGATGCGCCCGGATTCAGCGTCAGCGCCGAAAACCGCGCCGTCTCGTATCCCCCGAGCGAGAGCGTCACCGCATACGCGCCCGGCACCAGTGAAAAGAAGGCATACCTCCCGTCCGCGTCGGTGATGGACGTCGCGCCCACCGTCGAGCCGTCTTTGGCCGCCGTCCCCGTCAATGCCACGGAAGCGTCTGCTGCGGCAATCCCGTCCTCCAGCATGACGGTGCCCGATATCGACCCGCGAGTCTTCAGGACGATCGTCCCGCTCTTCGTCGTCGGATTGCCCGCGAAATCCGCCACCTGCACGTAGACCGTCTTGGGTTCGTCCGTGTCCGGCGCCGGCACCGACCACGTGAAGGAGGGCACGAACGTCGTCGGGGGCACGCCCGTGAACGTCACGTCGTTCCCGATGCGGATCGTCGCGAAGTCGCCCGCGTCGTCCGCCACCACCCGCACCGCGACCGCGGGCACGTTCGTCGTCCCGCTGCCGTCGCCCATCGCGAGCGAGAAGTCGGGAAGCCCCCTGTCCAGCTTCACTCCGAGCGTGGTCGTTTCGCTCGTGTTTCCGGCCGGATCGGTAACGTCCAAGGCAATCGAATGCGAGCCGTCCTCGTCCGGGAGTATCGGCGACAGAGTCCCCGTGTAACCCGCCGCCGCGACCGCACCGTCGTCGACGCGCGAATGCACCTGGTCCACCTGTCCGCTGTTGTCCGCCGCGGTCACGTACAGAGTCAATTCCGGACGCGTGGACCACAACTGACCCGAGGCATCCGCCACGCAGTTGCCGCACCGTGCCGCCAGAATCTGCGGACTCGTCCGGTCCAGAAAGATCGCCGCGCTCCGATCCGCTACGTTTCCGGCCGCATCCTCGAACCGAGCGTACACGGCGTACCGCCCGTCGCCCTGCGGCGGCGGCGCGGCGGGCAGCACGAGCGTCGCGTCGGCCAGGGGCAGCGTGCGCTCGTCGAACGTGTTGAACAGCCCTCCGTCCAATGCCAGTCGCACCGATTCAGCGGGACCGCGATCCCCCGCCGCAAACGCAATGCCCAGCCGCACCGTCGGATCCGTCGTCCAGGCAGACCCTTCGTTCAGCGCGAACGAGACCAGCGGAGGTGTCGTGTCCAGCGTCACCGCATACTTGAGGCTTTCTTCGCCGGCGGCCGTGTCGTTGCCTGCCGCATCCCGGAACTGCAGGTAGAACACGTAGTCGTCGTCCACGACCGGCAGCGGAGGTCCGGCCACTCGCCGCGTCGCGTTCGCGTCCGCAGGCGGATCAAGCACGTTCCAGCTTCCGTACAGCACCGCCCCGTCCGGCTGCTTCGTCCCCGTGCGCCAAGCGGCGACGTCCGCCACCGGCACCACGCCTTCCAGCACCGGCACCCCCGCCCCCGTCTTCGCCGCGCCCACCGACAGTGCAAGGTCGTACACCGTCGAGCGCGTGTACGTGCGCCCGTGCGCCACTCGGATCGCAGGCGAAACCAAGGCGAACGCGACGCCATGCGCGCTGCCGGGAGACGTCGCGTCGTAGACGATCTGCTCCGGCGCCAAAGCCGCCCCGCAGTTGCCTGCCTGGTCGCACGCGAACGCATACGCCTTGTGGGTTGCCTCCGCCGGCGCGCCTCCGGAGGCCATCGGCAGCGGCACCATGCACGGAACCCCGAACCCGCACGTCGTCGCACCGGAGGGAACTTCGGTCGGTGCGTCGCCCCCGACGAAGGCAACCCGGGCCGCCTCCAGAGGGGCAATGGCACTGCCGCTGCCTGCGTCCGCCGTCACGAGCGCGCGCACCACCGCCTCGTTCGTGAAGCCTTCCCGCACCGCCTTCGTGCCCTTCTGCAGTCCGAACGAAACCACCGCCGGCGCCGCCGTGTCCAGCACGATGCTCGACTGCAGCGCAAGCACGGTTCCGCTCACCTTCACCTGCACGTGAACCGCCACCTGGCCGTCCGGACCCGTCAGATCCACGGACGGCAGATCGCCCTCGGCGAAGGGCACGAACGGCGTCGCGTCCGCGTCGGCGAACGGAGTGCGGGCATGCACCCGGATTTCCGTCACGTTCGCCGTCGAACGCAGCTTCACCCGGTGCGCCGCCTGGTTCGTGTACACCTGCGGCGTACAGGGCCCCGCCGCGGCACAGATGTCGAAATCGCCGGTCAGACGAGCCAATTCATAAGCCAAAGGACGGGTTGCATCCGCCGGATCCGCGTTCATCACGAACACGGCGCCTTCCGATACCGTCACGCCGTCGATGGTTCTTCCCACGTATCCCTGCGCCGACGCCGAAACCGAATACGAATCCGCCCCCGCGGTCACCGGAAGCCCCGGCGCCGGCGTCAGGAACGTCCCGTCGTCGGCCGTCTGCAGTTCCATCACCGAGCTTCCGGCCAGCCGAATCGATATCGCGATGCCTCCGTTGCCCGTTGCCTGGTCGCGCATGTCCGAGCGGACGAATCGCCCTGTCAGCGAGCCTCGCGCCGTCGCCATGCGCAGCGTCCCGGTGTCGGTCGTCTGATTGGGACGCACTTCCACGCCGCCTTCCAGACGCACCGCGCCTGCACGCGTGGCTCCCAGCAGATAGCGTCCCGCCGGAACATCGGACATCGTGAAATACCCGGCCGTCTCCGTGATCGCGCCTGCGGCCGCCTCGGCGTTCGCCGGGTCGTCGCCCATCCGCCACAGCGAGACCATCACGCCCCCGTGCCTCGGCTGATTGTCCGCGAAGCCTTCCACGAGGATGCGTCCCTGCACCGTTCCCGTCAGGTGCAGCGTGTAGTTCTGGCTCGTCACGTGCGCCACGTTGCCCGCGGCGTCGCGGAAATAGCCCTCGAACGCCACCACCTGTCCGTTCTCGCCCGTGAAAGGCACCGACACAATCCGCCGCGCCTTCTGGCCCTGGTCCGTTTCCACCAGGCTCCAGGCATCCGCCGGCATCGGCGTGTAGAGCCCCATGCTGTCCAGCGGCGCAACCCCGAGCCGGTGCTCCACCGGGCAGTCGTTCGGCTCCCCGTCTGTGCCCCCGTCGCAGATGCCTTCCACCTCCAGACGCACCGCCGCGACCTGGTCGTTGAGCACCGCGCCGGGCAGCGCGTTGTCGACCGTCAGCGCCGACACCACCGGTGGAAGCGAGTCCACGTCCAGCTGGAGCGACATCGGATCGCTCGTGTTTCCGGCTCGATCGCGAAGGTACGCGAACACCGTCTTCGGGCCTTCGCCGCTCGTCAGTGCAAGCGTCTCCTCCGTGCTCATCGCCCCCGAAGGCGCGTCCACCGCGTGGAAGACGAGCTGCTCCAGAAGCCCCGGACTGTTCGCCGCGTCCAGATGCACCGCGTAGGCCGCCACGGCGCTCTGGCGATCCGTTCCCTGGATCTCGATCGTCACGGGCTGGGTCGCGTCGTGGACCCAGAGCCTGCCGCGCGCGTCCGGCGAATAGCCTCGCGCCGACACGCGCAGCACTACCGGAGCGCTCACGTCCCTCGTCACCTGCGCCGAGTACACGTCGCTGGTGAACCGGAATCCATGCACGCCCGTGTTGCGGAACTGCGCGTACACCGACAGCGGTCCTTCCACGCCCGGAAGCGCCACCGCGGCGGCCGCCTCGTAGCTGCCGTACGCGACCTCGCCCCCCGCGCCGTCCAACGCCGGATTCGCCGAGAGCCGCATCTCCGTCATCCCGCCGAACGCGAGCACCTGCACGGGCAGGGTCTGCTCTCTCGTGTAGTAGACGCCGAACGAGCGCTGCACGTCGGGAACCACCACCGCCGTCGCCTGGTGGAGCACCAGGGCGCTCTCCCCCTCGAACGACTGCTCGCCCGTCAAAGCTCCGTCGGAGTCCTCCAGAGTGAATCCCACGCGATAGTCGGGTGTGAAGCCGGCGTGCGACGCGGCCAGGGCGTAGACGCCCGGCGGCAGCGCTTTGATGTCGAAGCTTCCGTCGGCGTTCGTCTGCAGCTGCACGCGCACTTCCACGTCCTGGCCGAGTTGGCGATACAGCGTCACGTCGCGCGGCCCGCCCTGCGCGTCGCGCAGCAGCACCTGCCCGTGCACGCGCCCCGAGCCCGCGTCCGCCTTGGTGAACACCAGTTCACCCAGGTCGCGCGTCTCGCCCGGAGCCAGGGTCACGAGCGGAATCGAGGGCGCCACGAACGCGGCGAATCGCGAATCGCGCCCCGGCGTCACGCGGAAGGTGCCCGCGGGCAGATCCGAGAAGCCGAATTCTCCCAGACCGCCGGCATCGCCGTCGCCCGGCAGCCCCCGCGCCAGCGCCGTGCGCGGCGCACCGTCCGGTCCCAGCACCGCCACGCCGGCGCCGTCCAGCAGCGACAGCGGCAGACCATCGGCCTTCACCGAGCGCGCCACCAGCGTCACCCGGCCCCGGATCACTCCGGGCGCCTGCTGCGACGGCGGCGTCGCCGGGTCGTACGGGTTGGCGGGCGGCACCGAGACGTCGCAAGCCGCGAAGCATGCGGACGCGATCGACAACCCGAATATTGCAGAAGCCCTCATGACCCCTCCAAATCGCCCCGCGGCGCTCGGACAAGGAATCACTTCGGGCGCAGGAGAGTACTGCCGGGCGCTCGACGCAGCAAGCAGGAAGCGCCCGCCCAGGCATTAGTACCGAGAGCGATCGACAGCCCCCGCCGCTGGCAGCGGAAGCCGCACTCCCCTTCCGCGCGCGGCAGCAACGCCCGCGACAGGCATATTGACGGCGCTTCGGCCTTTCAAAGGCCGGCGGCGTCGTATTTCGAGGGAATCTCCACTTCGAAGTGCAGTTCGACGCTCCGGGCGCCTGCCGCCGGAACACCGACCTTCCACGTGAGCAGACCGTCGGAGGCGACCTGCTCGTATCCGGGCGTCGTCTCCTTCGCGACGGCGACGGTCACGTCGTCCAGCTCCGACACGGGCACGTGCTCGCGCAGCGTCACCGTCGCAGGCGCCTTCCCGTGGTTTTCGAGGTCGATGCGGTACGCATGGCTCATGCGCCGGCCCTTGCCCAGAAGCCCGGTCGCCTCGTTGTCCTCGCGCAGCACGGTGCGGCGCACCTTCACGGACTCGTCGATCCCGAACGCGAGTTCGAGCCGCTCCCCCGAAGCCGTGCGGGGCATCGCCGCAGTCCCCAGGAAGCCTGCGGCATTGAACAGATCGACGGGCCCCGGCGGGAACGGATACTTCGCGCCGCTGGTCGTCGTCGCCGAGTGGAAGACCGCAGGCAGCGCCTTGGGCACGGCCACGAGGGCGAGCTGCGCGGGCCATCTCAGCGTCTCGACGGGAAGCCGCACGGCGTGGCCGTCGCCCGCGAGTCCGGCCTTGCCGGGCACTTCGAGCCGCACGGAAACGCCCTGATCTTCGGCGCGGACGGCCCCCTCCCCGCCCGCCGGCTGCGCCGCCTCCTCCAGGTGCGACACGTCCTCGCGACGCGCCACGAGCACCTTCTTCGACTCCTGCGGCGCCTCCGCCCTCACCAGCAGACGCTGCGGCTTCGGAGGACGCGCGTCGCGCCGCGACTGCGCCGTCGAGAGCGCCACCGACACGTCCTTCCAGTCCTCGCCCGTCTCCTGCCGCGCGTCGGCGAGCACGGTGACGGCCACCGTGCCCGCCGCCTCGTCCAGGCGCGCCTCGTACGCCGGGCTCCAGCGTGCCGCCCCCGTGACGTAGGACAGCTCCACGCGCGTCTTCGTGTTGCACCGCACAATGACCTCGACGTCCCAGGCCCGCGGCGGCGCCGCGCCCGCGAGCTCGTCGCGGCGCCGCTGCAGCTCATCGAGCCGGCGCGACAGCTCCCGGCGCTCCGCGTCCGCGGCGCGCACGGCAGCGTCGGCGGCCTCGATCGCCGCGCGGGTCGCGTCCAGCGCCGCCGCCCATGCCTCCACCGCGGGCTTCGGCTCCAATGCCCCCTCGCGCGCGATGAACGGCGCGGCCGCTCCGCGCAGCGAAAGCGCACTCGCGCGTGCAGCGGCGGCGCGCTCCGCCCGGCGCTCGGCGGCCGCGTCCCTCGCGCGAAGCGCCTCGAGCTGCGCCTCCAGATCGCGGATCTCCGCGCTCCATGGGTCGCGACGCACGCGCTCCGTCGCGGAGAGCCCTTCCACCTTCGCTCCCGGCGCCGACGCGCGGAACGTCCCGGGATCGAGCGAAGGCGGCAGTCCGGGAAACGCGGCGATCGCCGTTCCCTCCGCGCAGCGCACGTCCGCGATGCGCGAAACCATCGCCGCGTCGGGATACAGGACCACGCGGGCGACCGGCGGCGGAACGATTGCAGCGGTCTCGCCGGCTGCGGCCGCAAACGGAATCAGGACAAGGAAGAGGGATGAAGGATGAAGGATGAACGACGACGGGACTCGCACGGCGGCGTTCATGGAATCCTCCCGGCCGGCTCGCCGTACTGCTGCAGCCTGGCGTCCTTGGGCCTCGTCACGGTGTAGGCGAACTTCACCGTCTTCTTCGCCCCCGCCGCGAGGTCGAAGCGCCACGCGAGGAACCCGTCGTCCTTCTCGGGCTGCGCCGGCGGGTCGGCGCCTGTCAGGGCGATCTTCACTTCCGGCCGGCCGCGGGCGTCCTCGGCGCGGCGCAGCGGAATCTGGTCGATCAGCACTGTTTTCAGCGTCCTCGTGCGCGGATTCAGCACTTCCACCACGACCTCGTAGCGGCTCACGTCGTCCTTGCTGATGAGCCCCTGCTCTCCCTCGACCACCTGCACGTTGCGCTCGACGCGCACGGCGTCGTCGACGCCCAGTGGCAGCGTCACCTTCTCTCCGACGGCGGTGTTGGGCACCACCGCCTCGCCCACCAGATCCGCGCCGACGAACAGGTGCGCGGCGCCCTGAAGCAGGGGCCGATCGCCGTCGTTCGCCACCTCGGCGACGAGGAACGCCTGCCGGCTCAGCGCGGGCAGGATGCGCACCATGCCCTGCGCCGGGAACCGCCGCGAGTGCAGTGCAACACGGCGCACCTCGCCTCCGCCGCGCACCGTCTCCGGGCGCGCCGCCGGATACGCGAAGTCGTAGCCGCCCGCGAGCGCCGCCGGAAGGTCGCGCGCGTACGAAGGCGGCGCCCAGCCCCGCGGAGCGCCGAACGAGACGCTCTCGGTCGGCGTGTAACCGCTGCCGAAGAAACCCTGCGCGAGCCCCGAGAGCGTGGCGGACACCCTCGACTCCGGCTCGTAGTCCGCCATTTCGCGGACCATGGGAGCGGGCGCCATGGGCATCTCCATGGGCGCCCCCGCGGGAGGAGGAGGCGGACGCGACGGAGCGCGCCGCGGGGCCGCTTCCGCCTTGCGGCGCCGGTCGGCGGGCGGCGGCGGCGCCTCGGACTTCGTCCGCTCCTCGTCGTCCGAATCAGACACGGCCTCCTGCAGCGCACGGCGCAGGACGTCGTCGTCCCGCACTGCAACATGAGCCGGGGCGACGACACCCGCGGGCCGCGTCGCCGGCGGCTCGTACTGCGCCTGCGGGGTCGGGATGAAGCGCTCCTTCTGCCCCAGCTTCCAGACCGGCAGCTTCGGGAGCGCCGCGACCGTCGCGGGAATCGCGGTGGAGAGCGTCAGCGCGGCGTCGGTCCAGTCCTCGCCGGTCTCCTGCGAGACGAGCCCCGAGAACTCCACGTCGACCTGCCCCTCCCCGTGGCTGTAGCGCACGTCGTACGACGGATACCAGCGCGCCCCCGCAGCCACGTAGGTCAGCGCCAGCTCTGCGGCAGTGCTGCCGATCTCCACGACGGCGTCGGGTCTCCATCCCGGCGTCCCGGCGGTCCCGGCAAGGACCTGGTTCGCCCGCGCCGAAACCTCTTCGATTTCCCTCTCTTTCGCGCGGCGCTTTTCCTCGAGCGGCGCGAGGGCGGCGTCGTCCGCGGCGGCGCGGGCGTCCAGAAACGCGAGAGCGGCCGCCCATCCCGACGCGTCGAGTTTCAGGGCCGGCGCCCGCGGATCGGGCTGGGGCACCGCCGCCGGGCGGATGGCCAGCACCGCCTGGCGCTCGGCGTCGCGCACGCGGATGGCGTCCTCGACGGCGCGTTGCTCGTCGCGGAGCGACTCCAGCTTCCTCAGAAGTTCCAGCGCTTCCGTGCGGGGGAACGTGTCTTCCGTCGCGCGTCGGACTTCGACGCGCACCACCCGAGCCCCCCGCGCCTCCAGCCGCACCGATGTCGGATCGACCGAAACCGGGAGAAACGGCAGTGAAATCGAGCGGTTGCCGGATCCGGGCGGAATCGTGCCGCGGCGCGTCACGCGCGCGCGGTCGCTGAACACGGTGACCTCGCGCACGGGCAGGTCGAGGGTCGGGCGCACGGCGTCGGGCATCGCCGCCGTCGCGAAGAGGAGGGAGAGGACAGGACTCATGGTTGGCTCCGCTGAGGGGCGGTACGGGTGCCTGGCAGACGCTCGATGCCGGCGGGCGATCTGCGTGCCGCGTTCAGGACTCCGACTCGGGTGCAGCTCACACCAGATCCCAGCTTCGGGGCGCCCGCGCGGCCCTCACCCCCCGACCCCCTCTCCACACGGGCCCCGGCGGCTGGTGCCCATTTCACGGTTGTCGCGGCCCGGTGGAGAGGGGGAGAAGTGCCCGCGAAATGCGCCGCGAGCCGCCGACTCCAGGCGCGGCAGCCCTCCCCTCTCCGCCGGGCCGCTGTGCCGTTGGTCGAGCAGTGCCTCCGTGGCCCGTGTGGAGAGGGGTCGGGGGTGAGGGCCACGCGCATGTCCCGCAGATCGGACCTGGCGTGAGCTGCAGCCAATTGGGCTCGGATACACATCTCCGGAATCCGTCGCGACCTGCGCCGCCCCTACTCGAACACCTTGATCGGGTATCCCCGGCGCGCCGCGTACGTGAAAATGTCCAGCGCGAGGTTGCACCCGGTCGTCATGCCGCGCGCCGTCGTGACGTTGATGGCGAGGTCCAGACCTTCGGGCTCCACCACGGGCAGCGCCTCGGGCGCGACGCCCTCGTGCAGAATCCGGTTGGCGGTGCGCGCCGCCTGGCGCCCGATGGCCGCGGCGTCCGGCGACAGCGACACGAGCGCCCCGGCGCGCACCTGCTCCTCCGACAGCGCGAACAGCGGCACGCTGCGGGCGCGCGAGAACGACAGCAGGGCCTCGAAAGCGCCCACCGTGGACGCGGTGCGGTCCGCGATCATCCACAGCGCGTCCACCTTGCCGCCGAGCTGGGGCACCACGGCGGCCACCTCTCCCGGATCGCTCACGCGCGCCGGCACGAGCAGCAGCCCGAGCTGTCCGGCCGCGCGCTGCGCGTTCTCGAAGAACGGTCCCGACCAGCGCGGATCGAAGAGCACCCCGACGCGCTTCGCCGTGGGCGCGACTGCCTTGAGCGTCTCGAGCTGCGCCCGCGCGGGACGCGTCAGCGCGATGCCCGTCACGCCGCTGCCGCCCAGGTCGTACTTGTCGTGGTTGGGCACCAGCGCGAAGAGCAGCGGCACGCCGGGCACCAGCCTCCGCGCAGCCGTGGCGGCGGCGGGCCCCAGCGCCCAGACCAGCGCCGCGCCCCGCGCCTTCACGTCCGCGAAGGCCTGGCGCGCGCGCGCGTCGTCGTCGGCGAGGTCGTACTCCATCAGCCGCGCGCGCGCGCCCACCGAGAACGCCGACACCGCCGCCGCGTACGGCTCCAGATCGCGGCTCTTGACGATGGCCACAAGCGGCGGCGCCGCTTCCGCAGGCGCGGCGGGTGCTGCGGCTCCGGAAGAGGCCGCGACCGCTCCCAGCAGGAAGGCGAGCGCTGCCGCCCTGCCGCACGGCGCCGCCCGCCCTGCGGGCCGCGCGTCATCTTTGCGAGCGCAGGCGCGGCGGCGCTGCACGATCGGCCTCCCGACGGCGCGCGCCCGGCGCCGCGTCACCTCGCGTCGGCGCAGCAGCGGAACCCCAGCGTCGGCTCTTTCTTGCCCGGCGAGCGGCGCGTGCGCGCGGCGCAGCGCGCGTCCCAGCCGGGACGGTTCGCGGCCCCGCCCTTCGCGGTGCGGTCCGCGCTGTCCTCGTCCCAGCCCGTGTCCGTCCACTCGGCCAGGTTTCCGCTCAGGTCGAACACGCCGAAGGCAGACACGCAGCGCGGGAACGCGCCGGACGCCCCGACCTCGCGCGGCGTCTCCGACGTGTCCTCGGTGTTGCACGCCTCCGCGTCGAAGGCACGTCCGTAGGGGAAGCGGGCGTTGGAGGGCCCCTTGCACGCACGCTCCCACTCGGCTTCCGAGCACAGCCGCTTCTTCTGCGCCCTGCACGTGTCGGAGGCCTGCTTCCAGGAGAACCCCGCGGTCGGCTTCACCTTCGCCTTGTTGGGGAACTCGTACAGGTCCACGCAGTACGCGCCCGTGTTGGCGCTCTCGGCGTCGTTGTCCGAGAAGTTCTTCATGTCGTCGTCGTTGCCCGAGCCCATCGTGAAGGCGCCCGCGGGGATGAAGCGCATGCCGGCCGGACAGCTCCGGCCCGCCGCAGGCAGGGCGACAGGGGTCGCCTCCTCGGCCGCCTTGGTCGTTTCCGCCTTGCGCTCGGCTGCAGCCTTTTCGGCCGCAGCCTTTTCCGCGGCCGCTCTCTCCGCCGCAGCCTTCTCGGCGGCCGCTTTCTCCGCCGCGGCCTTCTCGGCGGCTGCCCTCTCCGCTGCGTGCTTCTCGGATGCAGCCTTCTCGGCGGCGAGCTTCTCGGCCGCGGCCCGCTCCGCAGCGATCTTTTCCGCCGCGGCCCTGTCCGCCGCCGCCTTCTCCGCCGCGGCGCGCTGGGCGGCCCTCTCCGCCGCCGCCTTCTCCTCGGCGCGGCGCGCCTCCTCGTTGAGACGCTGTATCGCATCCGCCTGCTTGCGGCGTGCGTCCTCGGAAGCCGACGGCTCGGGCGAGGGCGGGGGCGGGGCCGCGCGCTCGACCTTCGGCTCGGGGCGCGGCTTCGCATCGGCCACGGGAGCGGGAACCGGAGCCGGAGCCGGCGCGGCTTCCGCGACACGCGGCTGAGCGGCCAGGGGCGCTTCGGCGGTCTTCGCCTCCGGGGCTGCGGCGACCTCCTCGACGGGAGCCGGCGCCTCGACGGGCGGCGGCGCGGGCCGATCGATCGCCACGATTCGGCTCCTCTCGCCTCGGCGCTCCCCGCTGGTGCCGAACAGGTACACGCCCACGGAAAGGATCGCTCCGACGACGACGACCACGGCCACCATCAGCAGCTTGTCGCCGCCCGGAGCCGCGGCGGGCACCGGTCCCGTGGGGATGGCCTGCGCGGGTGCCGGCGGCCGGGGAGCGACCGGCGCCTGCGCGGACCAGGCAGGCTCGGCTCCGACCGGTCGCGCCGCGGGCTCGACCGGCCGCCCGCCGCGACGAGCTTCTTCGGGCAAGGGAGCGAGCTTGGGCTCGGTCGGACGCTTGCCATCACGCTTTTCGGCGGGCTTCTCGGCCGGCCGCTCGGGCGGGGCCTTCTCCGCCGGCTTCTCGACCGGCTTTTCGGACGGACGCGGGGCGGTTTTGGCCGCTTCGCGGGCGGCCTTCGACTCGATGCGCGGCCTGCCGTCGCGCGGGCGCACCTCGACAGGCTCGCTGCCGCGCACGGGGGTGCGTGCCTCTGCGAAGCGGGCCTCGGCGCGGGCTTCCGGTGCGGAGGGCGGCGGAATGCGGGGCTCGGGGATGCGCAGGTTCGGGACCGACTCCGCGGGGGGCGGGCGCGGTTCCGGCGTCTTCTCGTGCGGGCGCGGCTCGGGGCGCGTGGCCGGCGGGGGCGTCGGCAGGTCCGCGAGGCGCGCCGCCGGCTCGGTGGGACGGCCGGGCGGCGGGGCGTGCGCGGGCACGGGACGGGTGCCGGCAGCCGGCGTCGGCGCCGAAGGCTTGGGCGGCGCAGCCGCCGGGGGCACCGGCCGGGTGCCGATGGCGGGCGTCAGCACGACCGGGCGCGAGCCGGGGGCGGGCGTCGCGGCGGGCGGGCGGGCGGACGCGAGCGGCGCGGGCGCCACGGGACGCGTCCCGGCCGCGGGCGTCCCGGCGCGCGCGGCCTGCACCGGACGCGTGCCGTGCACCGGCGTCGCGATCGACTCGACGATGGCGTCGTCGGTGAGTTCCTGAGTGATTTCGCGGGCTTCGACCGCCGCCTCGCCCGCGTGGGCCGGCGGCTTGACGACGCGTGCGGGCGAGGGACCGGCGGAAATCGCGACAGGAGCCGCTCCCGAGGCCTCCGCGAGCGCCCGGGCGAGCTCGCCGGCGCTGGCGAAACGCTCCTCGGGACGGGCGGCGACCGCCTTGCGGAAGACGCGCTCCACCTGCGGCGTGACGGTGGGGTTTCGAGCGGCCAGGTCGAACGACGCGCCCTCGAACGGCGAGCCGGCGAGCATCTCGCCGACGATGACGCCCAAGGAGAAGACGTCGCCGCGCGGGTCGATGCGCTCGCCGTGCAGGAACTCGGGCGCGAGGTAGCGGTGGACGCCGCCGGTCTTCTGCGCCGCCATGAACGGCGCACGGGGCAGCGCGTTGGCGATGCCGAAGTCGGTGAGCTTGATGAGGTCGGGCAGGACGAGGATGTTGTCGGGCTTCAGATCGCCGTGGGCGGTGACCGCGTGGCCGTGGTCGAGCGCGCGCGCCACCTGCTCGACGATGGGCTCCACCTCGCGCAGCGTGAACATCTGGGCCTTCTGCCGGCGCAGATCCCAGATGCGCCGCAGGGTCAGGCCCTCCAGGTGCTGCATCGTGAAGAAGAGCCGGTCGCGGTCGGTGCCCTCCTCGTACACGCGCACGATGTTCGGGTGGTTGAGCTTGCGGGCGTTCGCCAGCACGCTCGCCACGGAGCGGCGCTCGTCGGCGGTCTGCAGCAGGCGCGGCGAGATCACTTTCACGGCGACGTCGACGTCGAGGTCGTGGTCGACGGCCTTGTAGACCCAGCCGACGGGGCCGGCGCCGACGTTGTCGCGGATCTCGAAGCGGTCGACGAGCACCTCGCCGACCTTGTAGGGCGAGGTTTCGACGGCGATGCGGTGGCGGCGGGTGCCGGTGCCGAAGCCTGCGATGGGACCGGGTTTGAGGCCCAGGGCGAACTTCTGTCCGCACGAGCCGCAGGCCTCCGTCCCGTCGGGAACGTGACTGCCGCAGCGGTAGCAAAGCATGAACCACTCCCGTCGGAGAGCCCGACGTTCCCTCCCCCTCCGCGGCGCCGGACGCGGGGTCCGGACGGGCGGCGGCGGGCCGAAGCGAGGCTTTCTAGCACGCGGCCCGGACAACGTCCACGCCGGACGCACGGTGCCGCCCCGCGGGATCGGACGCGCCGCGCCCCGCCGGGGTCTTCCGGCCGGGCGCCAGGCGGTCTAGCGCAGGCCGCAGGCGCGCCGGACCGCGTCCATGACCGGGCCGGCCGCCGCGCGCGCACGGTTTGCGCCGTCGACGAGGACCCGGTCGATCCGGCCGGGGTCGCGCTCCAGTTCGGCGCGCCGCCGGCGGGCTTCGCTGAAGCGGGACAGGAGGGCGTCGAGCAGGCGCTTCTTGTACTCGCCGTAGCCCGTGCCGCCCTCGCGGAACGAGCGCTCCAGCGCGGGAACCTCGGAGGGGTCCAGCAGGAGCGACAGCAGGGCGAACAGCGTGCTCGTCGACGGGTCCTTGGGCGCGGCCACGGGCGTCGAGTCGGTCACGACGCCGGCGATGCTGCGGCGCAACACGCCCTCGTCGGCGAACAGATCGATCGTGTTTCCGTAGGTCTTCGACATCTTGCGCCCGTCGGTGCCCGGAACGACGGCGGACTCGTCGCGGATCAGCGG
>Ga0172370_10005605_pt1 | contig 16158 bp, 11 predicted proteins | sample LakKiv5m_FD_114538 | JGI IMG/M metagenome (GOLD analysis project Ga0172370, IMG submission 114538) | Freshwater microbial communities from Kabuno Bay, South-Kivu, Congo - kab_022012_11.5m | ecosystem: Environmental > Aquatic > Freshwater > Lake | place: Democratic Republic of the Congo...
ATAAAATATAACTATATTAGTCGTGGTTTTTTTTGATTTTTTAATTTTTGTTTTTTTTTTAAAGGATTTTTATGAAGTATTTATTTCAATTAATTGTTATTGCATCCATTATTTTATTAGGATGTACAGAGGACGAAACGACGACTCCTACGAAAAGCTATGATTTAACAAAGCTTAACGCAATAAAAGTAGCTACGATTCCAGCTGCAGATGGCGTTGTAGATGCATTTTGGGCTGATGTCCCCACCCTTGAAGTCAAACTTGGAGAAACCAAAGATCCGCCTAACGACCCTTCAAAGATTGATAACTGCGTCGGCTGTCATGCCTATAACAGTAAAATCATCGTAAAATTAAAAGCAGTTTACAATGAAAATCAAATCACTTTTTTGGCAGAATGGGAAGACCCGACAGTCAGTTTTACACGCAATGCTTCATGGTCATTTGCAAATGGCAAATGGGAGAAACCATTTAAAGACGAATCAGAAGATAGAATATCTTTCTATTGGCCGATGGATGGAGCAAAAGGCAATCCGTACGATACTAAGGGTTGTATGGCAAAATGCCATATGTATTGGCCCCAAGAATCAGACCCCCATCCACATCTAAATGGAGATGCAATTGTTGATGATGCATGGCTGGAAAGCGGTCGTGCAGATTTGTGGCATAGCAAAGCCGCTCGCGGCGGTGCTGTTATTTCGGCATCCGGCTCCCAGTTGACTATTAATCCGACAACACACGAAGTTACTGCCGGTGTTTTTTCTATGATAGGCTATGTAGATGACACGTATGTCGATGTATGGTCTGGTACTAACGGTGAGGATGGTGGACGATACGGTGATGCAGGTACAGCCGCAGCATCACATATTCGTATAGCAGATAAATCCCGTCCAAAATGGATGGAAAAAAACCCAATTGATTTTGCTGATGCAATGGTTATTACTCAAAATGAAATTGATGGCGGAGAATGTGTCGGAAACGCAACTACGGGTGTTAGTGATGCTGATGCTGCAATTTATTGGCCTAAATATGCAGCTTTAAATGCGAATATTCCTGAAAGAGTTCTAGCCGTACCTACCGGAAGCAGGGGCGATATTACTATCGGAGCTGTTTGGAATAATGGCAAATGGACCGTAGAAATAAGCAGAAAAATGAATACTGGAAACGCCGATGATATTCAGTTTACGGATTTGCTAAAAGAGTATTTGTTCAATGTCGCGGAATTTGACAACTCAAGACATGGTTATGAACATAGGTGTTCAAAAAATTATTATATGAAATTTATTAATTAGAAACTATTTCTTTTTTTTGATATAGCTTAATGTCATTAAAGGAAATTACTAATTTCCAATTAAGTGAATTTAATAAGCCCATCATTTTGGTGGGCTTTATTATAATTGAAATTATAAAATATACTAAATAGGAGCCTCATAGATAGAATCAATGATGTTCTTGCAAAAGCATAAGGAAATTCTTCTGTATGAGAAACAAGCTTTGATGAACCGGTAAAAATCAAAAACCCGCATGAAATCTATCATGTGGGTTTTGTTTTGTGGTCGGGGACGGAATTGAACCGCCGACACGTGGATTTTCAGTCCACTGCTCTACCATCTGAGCTACCCGACCTTTTTCATAGCTTACAAAAATATGCTTTTTTTTTTACTTTTCAAAATGATTTTTATTTGTTTTGATTCAGCGTTTCCTGAAGCTCTGACCATACTCGCTGCATAAGCTCTGTTTCTTCCTGTTTCGTCGGATTCGATTGTGTTTGTATAGGTTTATGGATTACAACCTTTATGTTTCGCCTGTTAAAATAATACGTCCCTTTGAGTAATATCTGCGAAGAACCGACTATTGCTACTGGTACTATAGGTTTGCCGGAACGTGAGGCAACCATAAAGGCTCCTCTCTTGAAAGTGCCCAGTTCACCGGTTTTCGACCTTGTCCCTTCAGGATAAACTATAACCGATGTATCACGGCGGATAGTTTCCACAGCTTCCTCAATGCTCCGCATGGCGTTTCTAGGGTCGGTCCTTGTGACGGCAATAAATGGTGATACTTTCAGGCAGTACCCAAAAATCGGAATGTTCTCGAGTTCCTTTTTGTACATGATTCTGACATTGTCTTCCAAGGCTGTAAATATTATTGGAATGTCAAACAAGCTTGAGTGGTTTGTGATATATACATAGTTGCTGTTCGGGTCCAAATATTCCTTACCGGTAACTTGAATTTTTACACCACTTAATCGGAGAACGTTTCTTGACCAACCTCGGTAATGTTTGAAAAAGTCATATTTCTTTAATTTTAAAAGAATCGAAACCACAACTTTAAGTGAATCAAAAATAGTAATGACTACAACGAAAGTTGCTCTGATGAAAAATGTTATTCGTTTTAGCACTTAAAATCTTTAAATTAATATAATTATACACAAGCCTTTGAACAGATGGCTGCAATTGACGGGTCAATAATTTTATAAAATCTTTGAAGTCCGTTCGGACGACAACGGATAATTTTTTCTCCTTCAAGAATTTTTAGCTGCTTCGACACATTTGCCTGAAGTAATCCGGTAGCTTCAATAATTTCCGTAACGCATTTTTCCCCGGAATGCAGAGCTCTGATAATTTTCAATCTTGACGGCTCGGACAAGATTTTAAAACGTTTGGCAATATTTAAGATTTCATCGTCTGAATACTGAAATTTTTTATTTTCCATCGTTCAATTCTGAAATTAATAAAAAAAATATTTTAACGGATTCACTACAATTCAATTTCAGATTATTTCTTCTAATTGTAGAAAATTAAGGAATTAATTTAAAAAAAATATTTAACAAAAAATAAAGAAATTTTTAAGCTTTATGAAAATTTAATTTTTCTAAGAAAGCGTATAATAATTTTTTTTGTCTGTTTAAAAATTATTTTGTAGATTGAGTGTGTAGAAAATTGCACACTTTTGTTTTTGGTCTTTAGGAATTTTTTTTAAACAGAAGCAGGACTTTGAAATTGATTAAATTGAAAAATTTAACCACTAATCCGGGGAGTATATGATAATATCTTTACTTGCAGGAATCATTCTTGGACTCATTCTGGCTTTACCGCCGGGTCCGGTGACAGTAACAGCTATAAAAACAGGATTGAATAAAGGTTTAAGGGACGGAGTGTTCATTGGGCTTGGTAATGGTATTATTGATTTCACTTACTGTCTGGGTGCTGTGTTTGCAACATCCGCAGCTCTCATGCTGATTGATAACTTTGCACATGATTATCCCCTAATCGTTTTATCGTTCCAACTCGTTGTGGTTCTCGGAATTATGATTTACGGCTTCACTCATTTGAAACCGAAGAAATCTTTTATTATTGATGATTCCGACCCTCTGACTAAGAAAAATCAGAAATTACAGTTTCTTTCCTCCAAAGGTCCTTTCTTCCTTGGTTTGGCGGTTGCTCTCACTAATATTGCTAATCCTACTTTTCTTACTTCACTTGCTTATTTAACAATGCAAGTCCAAAAATTCGGTTTAATAGAAAATTCAAATCTCGGGAACCTTGCATTTGCTTTTGGTTTTGCCATTGGTAATGTGTTTTGGATTTACGTTGTTGTTAGGACTATCACCCATTACAAATCGAAATTATCTGACAAGATGGTTATGAAGATACAGAAATTCGCCGGTGTTACTTTAATCGGTTTCGGTACTATTCTCGGCTTACGAATCGTTGAGTTAACCAAATGGTCTGAAATTGTTCGACTTTTGTTGGCATTCTAAATATTTTTGTATTGTTGATGTTTTAAAATTGCTTGTCTTTTTTGTTTGAAGTAACATTAATTTATTGGTATTGTTACAAATTAAAGAATTAGCAAAAAAATAATCGAACCAAAATTATCAGTTATGTTTATTAATAAAAATGGAGTATGCTTATGAGAAAAAGAACTTTCTTCTTGCTCTCATTGATACTTTTACTACTCTCATTTCAAATGTTTGCCGCTGATAAATACGTGATGAAAACCATCGGCAATCATGATGACGAAGTCTTAGGAGTCTATGTAAATGCCAATAATACAATGTTTGCATCATGCAGTGTTGATGAAACGATAAAACTCTGGAGCCTGCCGGACTGTAAAGAGCTGAGAACTCTCAAAGGTCATCTTGGCGAAGTCAATAATATATCTTTTTCCGGTAACGATAAGCTTCTTGTCTCAGGTTCCACAGACCAGACAGTTAAAATATGGGACGTTGATACCGGAAACGAAATCAAAACGCTTATAGGTCACACTGACCAGGTAATCGGAGTTTATTTCAGTCCCGATGTTGCAACTCCCTTTGTAGCCAGTACGAGTTTTGACAAAACCGTCAAGCTCTGGGATGTTCAGCTTGGTACTGAAATCAAAACACTGCACGGTCACACAGCCTCTATCAATAACGTTGCATACAGTTATGACGGAAAGTTCATTGCTTCTTGTAGCGATGATAAAACAATTAAAATCTGGTCAACTGACCTGACTACCAAAGAGCCTCTTTTAACTCTAAGCGGTCATAATGCACCAATACTAACTGTCATTTATAGTTTCGACAGTAAAAAACTGGCATCTTCAGACCAGAACGGTGAGATTATCATATGGAGAATGCCCGAAGGCGAGCAAATCCGGAGAATTAAGGCTCACGACAAACTTATTCAGGATTTAGCCTTTGCTGAAGATAATAACAGGCTTGTCAGCGGTAGTCTCGACAATTTTGTCAAACTTTGGGACACCGACACCGGAGAAAATCTGCTCAACTTTGATACCGGTACTGCCATTTGGTCTGTTGACCTCATCAGCGACGCCAGTATTATCACTCTCGGTTGTGCCGATGGAAGCGTTCGTGTCCTTACCAAAACTGCCGAAACTAAAAAACCCACAAGAGGAGGCAGAAAATGAAACCAATTGTGAAAATTTTTGTTTTGCTTATTCTGGCTCTCATTATCCGGGTAGAAGCAAATTCTCAGGGTGCTATCAAGCTGATTGTCTCAATCACCGGAAACGTAATTGATGAAGTTACAAAACAGCCTATCGGAGTTGATATTGAACTTCTTGATGAAACCGGTTCAAGAGTTGCCCGTGCCAAAAGCAACGTAACAGATGGCTATTATTTCATAACAGGCTTGAAACCCGGCAAGAAGTACTTTCTGAGAAATATTGTTGATATTGCCGCAACTAAAAGGTATTTCAGGCAAAAATATGAAATTAACATTCCTCAGACTGACAGCTACCAAGAGTACTCAAGAGACTTACTGTTTAAGCCGTTGGGAAACGGAATGGAAATCCCGCTTCGTGTTTCTCCTTTCAGTTACGGCAAATCTGTTATCCGCAGCGGAGGTGAACTCATGCTTAAAAGGTTTGTTGATGACCTTAAAGACAATCCTCGTGTCAAAATTGATGTTTCCTGTTTCCCTGATAATACTTCCGATGAAGCATCGAATATGAAGCTTACCGAAGACAGAGCCAAGGCACTTAAAGACTTTTTTGTGGCTAACGGTATTCCCGATTCCAGGCTTGGCATTCAAGCAAATAAAACAATAGATACCAAAGTGCCACCACCTATTGAACGTGGTCCGAAAGGCAAGCAGTACAAAGGTTCAATTTACTTCGTTGTGACAGGTTACTGAAAGCAATTAATAATTAAAAATTAATGATTAATAATTAGAAAGAAAATAATTTTATATTTTTCACAGAAGCCCGACATTTCCCGATGTTGTGCTTCTAACTAAGTGAGAAATCAGCTCCGAAGGAGTGAAACTTTGGTAGAAAGTAAACCTGGTAGTTCTCACTCTTTTCTTCGAGCCCGTTCGGGATAGCATATTTGTAATAGAAGTACGTCAAAGGCTCTCTTTATCCAGGAGGGATTATATTATAGGAAATGAAGAGATGATTTATTATGAATTGCCACGAGCTTTAGCTCGTGGAGAAATAAGATGTACACACACTTTAGGGATTTATCCCAATTCTTTTTGTGAGCGTCTTAAGCTCTATGTAAAAAGAAATAATATAATCGCGATGCGATAACAATCAAAAGAATAAGACAATTTGCTACCATAATTTAATCGCTAACGCGATATGGAATTGTCGGTCAGGATGAACATTTGCCGAGAGAGAAAATTATATTCAAATATTCAAGATTTTTCAAAATCGATTTAGACTCTGAAACCTTATCCACAAAATTTCAAAATGCAAGTATAAGACGATCAATAATCATAGATAAAAGTCCTCTTTAAGCATTTAATACTAATTTTCATCGTCTTCTATAGTATCATCAGCAAATTTACCTTCTTCGTCAATAAATTGCTCTCTTGGTATTTGTTTACCCATCATATTTTCAATCCTCAGTAAAATTTGTTCTTTTCGATGATTAAAAAATTCATAAAAATTATCGGCATACATTGCCTCCGGGTTGACCACATGTGAAAGTAAAATATTATTAAAATCTGTATCACTTACCCCAGAATGTTTCTTTAATCTTTCCAAATAATTACTCGGTGCATCACCGCTTACAATTCTATTTGTCCTACCTGATAAAGGTGTTTTGTTGATGATGCTATCAAAATCATTACGGGGAATGTTGTTTTTCTCGCACCATGCAACTGGGAAGATATGATGTATGTCTATTGATTCTGAAAAATATGAAATAAAATCAATCTTTGTAGCAGAAAGCCAATCTTTGGTATTCTCTTGCATCATCAATGCATATACACCTTTGTAGGCTGCACTATTTCTTGTTCGTAAAGTATTTAAACGAGATGGTGAGAAGTTAGCGTCATATATTGTTTTAGGCTCTTCGGAATTTTTCTCGATCCAGTCTGTAACTTGAACCAAGTCTAAAGCATAACGTGTTTCATTAGCTGAACCGTAGAGTTCGCCAAAAACCCCGCACCAAAACCAACGCATTAATTTTATTTTATTTCCATAATTATCAATTTGGTCTCCAAGTTTTGCTAAAATTGTTGCTAATGGTACAAGTTGGGTACTGTATGGTAAATCACGATAATTAAAAATATGATTTTCAACAAATATTCTTGATGCTTTAATAAAACCTTTGACTATTTCATTTCTATATTTTTTATATTCAATTAATGTTAAATTAAGCATTTCCTTCCGTTTCGCACTGACAGATGGAAGATTTTCTTTTAATCCTTTTGAAACAGCATCGAGTCTTTTTTTGTATGTTGAATAAAGAGTGATGGCTTGTATAATATCTGTATTGCTTGTATTATTGAGTACTTTATAAGGTTTAAATTCATTTTTAATATTTTCCCAATCTGCTTTTAAATCAAATTCATCTGAAGCAAAAGATGCTGTTAGAAGCTCAAACACTGTTAAAGAAACACCTCCGGTATTAACTTTTTCAAATACTTGACATACAGCTTCTTTTGGATTTTCCTTCTTCATTACAATCACTGGGAGATTGTACCTATTGAAACTGTTAATTATCTTTTCCTCGAACTTATCCCAAAATTCGCTTTTTTCTGCATTGTGATTCCAGAATTTATAATAACCTCTTCTCCAGTTACTATATTCATCTACCATACATACCGGGTACATTAAATTCTTATATTCATTTTCAAGTGTTGATATGTCTAAAACAACGTCACGGCCTATATTTTCTGTTATTATTTTGTTTTCATTGATAGAGAAAATTGATTCTTCGAGGTCGGAATCAGGGTCTAAAGCTTTTACCATATCAATATAGTACCATCGTTTTATTTCATATCCTTTAACATTTCTAGTATTTACAACCCTATTTGTAATTATTGCCTGATATAAAGATGTAATTCGCTGTTGACCATCCGAATTAACATTTCAGGTTTTATTCCGTTTAATCCTATGACACCCTCTATTGGTTTAGTTTTGAATCTAATATTTTCATTACCAGTCTCTAAAAGCATTATGGCTCCAATAGGGAAAGATTTTGCTACTGAAGCAATAATGCCTTTAATTCTATTATCATCCCAAACCCATCCTCTTTGAAAATCAGGTAGTTGTATCTTTCCAGAATTAACATCTTTAAGAATTTCATAAAGACTTCTTTTCGTTGAATCAAATGACTCCATATTCTTCTACTCTGTTATAAATTTAAACATACTATTTCATAATGGCAAAATAAATTTAATTGGCTAACTTATCAATATACTACCAACAAAAGAATTGTAATTTAATAAAAAAGAATTACTTTCCAAAATCTTTTCAATTGTACTAAACCATTAAATAAGTCTTAACAAATTATCGGCAATAAACAAGAATTATTGCCAATAATTTGACGTCGGGTTACAATAATTAAATCGCTCTGCGATATTTTCTCGTCCGGCAGGAATTATTCCTGCCGCCCTTCTAATTTCAATGTCGGAGCAGTCAGGAGGAACTACTGACTGGTGATGATTGAATAAGAAAATCCCCCTGCCCCCTTTTCCAAAGGGGGAAAAAGAAGATGGATCCCCGCGTCCGCGGTAATGACAGATACGTAAGCATTTCTTTCAGTTAATCAATTAATCGGTTCATCTTGCTTTTATTTCATCAAGTCGGGAATCACGCTCTCGTATATATGTTTCAATTCTCCGACTGTAGTATTAATGGAGCTTTTTATTGCGAATTCATTTTCGACAACAGTGCCGATTGACTGAAATTCGATGTTATTTTTCATGCAAATAGATTCGAAAGCTTGTTTATTAGAAGGGCTTAACGAAAAGATTATCCTTGATTGGGATTCGCCGAATAATAAGCCGGCTGATTCCGTTTCATGCAATTCTACTTTACAACCTAATTTACCCGAAGCAATTGATTTCTCAGCCAGACATACAGCCAAGCCACCTTCGGAACAATCATGTGCCGAATTGACGATGCCGGAACGAATAGCTTCCAGAGCAGCTTTATGAAGTCTTTTCTCTTCTTCTATATCCAAAATCGGTGATTCACCCGTCACAAGACCGAAAATCTGTTTCAGATATTCAGAGCCACCAAGTTCCCGACGACTGTTTCCCATTAAATAGAGCAAATCTCCTTCGTTCTTAAATCCTATGCTCGAAATTTTTGTAATATCATCAATCAGTCCCAGCATACCAATTGTCGGAGTAGGATTAATAGCCCTTTTTTGTGACTCGTTATGAAAACTAACGTTACCGCCTGTAACCGGAGTATTAAGAGCACGACATGCGTCACCCATCCCCCTGATTGCTTCACGGAATGTCCAATAAACTTCTGGGTCGTAAGGATTGCCGAAATTCAGACAGTTCGTTATTGCAACAGGCTCCGCACCGGTGCAAACCACGTTTCTGGCTGCTTCGGCAACGGCAATCATAGCGCCGGTATATGGATTCAGATACGAATATTTACTGTTACAATCTGTCGTGACGGCAATGCCCTTACCCGAGATTTCCTTTAATCTTAAAACAGCCGCATCGCCGGTAATATTAACGGTATTAGTCCTGACCTGCGAATCGTATTGTTCATAAACCCATCTTTTGGAAGCAATATTAGGAGAATTTATTATTTTCCAAAATGCCTCTTCAAGAGTTAAATCCGTTTTCAATGAATTTATGTCGAAGCTTGCAGTTTCTTTTATATATGCGGGCTCTCTGTACTCCCTGTCATTTTGGGGAGCCCCGCCGCCGAGAACGAGATGGTCGCCGGGTAAATGGCAAACAAGATTCCCGTTTCTGTAAACTTTCAGAATTTCATCATCGGTAATAACGCCGATTTGGGTCATCGGAACATCCCATTTCCTGCAAATATCGGCAGCTAAGTTTTCTTTACCTTTTTCGATTATGAACAACATTCTCTCCTGCGATTCGGAAAGCATAATTTCATAAGCGGACATGTCCTTTTCTCTGAGCGGAACTTTGTCAAGGTCAACTATCATTCCCGATTTTCCTTTGGCACTCATCTCAGTGGTTGAGCAAGAAATACCTGCCGCACCCATGTCCTGTACGCCGACAACCACACCTGCTTTGATTAACTCAAGGGTAGCCTCTAAAAGAAGCTTTTCTGCAAAAGGGTCACCAACCTGGACTGTCGGTCTCATATCATCAGTCTTTTCGTCAAACTCCCTCGAAGCGAGTAGTGAAGCACCGTGAATACCATCCCTACCTGTGCTGCTGCCAACAATGAATACGGGATTGCCAGCACCGGTAGCAGAGGCTGTGGCTGTTCTGTCGGTTTTTACGATACCTACAGCCATTGCATTTACGAGAGGATTATCAAAATAACAGTCTTCAAAATAAATTTCACCACCAACGGTTGGAACTCCGAAACAATTACCGTAGTGACCAATTCCACCGACAACGCCACGCAAGAGATACTGAGTTCTCTTTGAATTTAATTCACCGAATCTTAAAGAATTGAGTGATGCAATCGGACGTGCACCCATTGAAAATATATCCCTGAGAATACCACCCACGCCTGTTGCTGCTCCCTGGAAAGGCTCAATTGCAGAAGGGTGATTGTGGCTTTCAATTTTAAAACAAATAGCATAACCATCGCCGATGTCAATCAAGCCTGCATTTTCCTCACCGGCATCAACTAATAATCTCCCGCCCGAACGTGGTAAGGTTTTGAGCTGCTTGATGGAGTTCTTATAAGAGCAATGCTCACTCCACATTACACCGTAAACACCAATTTCAGTGTAAGTTGGTGTCCTGCCGAGGAAATTAACAATTTTGTTATATTCTTCTTCGTTCAATCCACATTCGATAGCCGTTTCCAAAGAAACTTCAATTTCAGAAAACAAATCGGGCGAGTAGTATTTATTCATCTCTTAACTTTTAATAATTTGCAAAAAATCCGAATGTCAAAAATAGCTCTTTTAATGAAAATATTTATCAAGTTTGTAACATTTTTTTGTTTCAAGTGTCTTGTAGTTTATTATATTTGCTTGTTAACGAAAATGAGTTTGGGAAAAATTGAAAAAGTTATTTCTGATATTGAATCTTTTTCTAATGACATCTGTTTGCATTTCGCAGAGTTTGTCGGTCTTTGATGTTGATACATCATCATTCCCTACAATGAAAGCAAGTTTTTTTGCTTTCGATTCCTTGGGAAATCAGCTCTCAAATTTTGCAAAATCAGATTTTGAAGTAAGGGAAAATAGTATTCCCAGAGTAGTGACCAAAGTTACATGTCCCACTCCCAAGCCACCGATAGCCCTTTCGAGTGTTTTGGTTATGGATGCATCCGTTTCAATGACTTGGGGAAAGCAGCCAAATCTGGAACTTGCAAAAGCTGCAGCTAAAATTTGGATTCAAGGTTTGCCTTTAGGTAAATCGGAATGTGCTATAACAAGCTTCAACGGTTCTTCTTTTATTAATCAGGACTTCACAACTGATAGGAATAAATTGGTTAAGGCAGTAGATTCTTTAACCGGAACTGACGGAACCGATTATGATGCTGCTTTCTATACGAATGTAACAAGTGCAGTTAATGTAGCACAAACCGGTAGAAACAAAAGAGTTATCGTTTTCCTGACAGATGGTCTGCCTAATCTTGAGCCTCAAACGCAAACTATTTTGAATTTACTGAAACAATATCAAATTACAGTCTATGCTGTAACATTGAATCTGCCATGCCCTCAGTGTCTGAAAGATATTTCAACAAAATCGGGCGGTCAATGGTACGAAAAAGTAAATTCTAAAGATGAAGCCGAACACATTTATCAGAAGATTCTTCTGCAGTCGCAGGGTGGTGACCCGTGTACTTTAGAATGGCAGAGTGAAATTTACTGCAAGGATGGAATAATAAACACTGAAACAAAGATTGCTCATCTTAAATTAACTACAATAAACAAATATAAATTGCCCGACCGAGGTTATGCAAGACTGGAATTTAATCCAATATCAGTAAATTTTAAAAATGCGAAACCCGGTCTGAAGAAAGATACAGTGATTTCGGTTTCTGCAAGAAATGCCGATTTCAAAGTAATTGATATTTTAAGTTCAAATCCCACCTTTACCATAAGTCCGACAAGTTTTATTCTGAGAATAGGAAAGAGCCTCGACCTAACAGTGAGTTTCATTCCTGCGGACAGTGGATATGTATTTACAAAATTCACAATTGAGAATGATGTTTGCCCGACGAAATATTATTGCAGCGGAGGTTACTCAGGTAAGAAACCAAAGGTCAGAACCTTGAAATTAATTCAACCCAACGGTGGAGAAGAATTCGTTGTGGGCATGGACACCGTTATCACCTGGGATGGGATTTTACCTGATGATAAGGTAAAACTCGAATACAGTACTGACAATGGTTCGATATGGAAGAAAATTGCCGATTCCGTTTCGGGACTAAGTTACTCTTGGAGAGTCCCAAAAACTCCAAGCAGTTCATGTCTGGCAAGGGTAACAGCAAGAGCAGATACATCATCAGGCGAGGCTACCGGCGTAATTCTTATTTGCAGTCAGGTTTGGATGAGTACAAACTTAAATGTTGACCATTACCGAAACGGTGACCCGATACCCGAAGAGAAAGACCCGTCTAAATGGGCGAGTCTAACAACAGGTGCTTGGTGCTATTACAATAATGACCCTGCGAACGGTGCAATATATGGCAAACTCTATAACTGGCATGCTTTGAATGACCCTCGGGGACTCACTCCCTGGGGCTGGCATGTTCCAACTGATGAAGAATGGAATTTATTAGAGATTTGTTTGGGTGGTGCTTCACTTGCCGGTGGAAAGATGAAAGACATCGGAACAAAAGAAGGTGGAAACGGTTACTGGCGAATTCCGAATACCGGTGCAACTAACAAGAGCGGATTTACAGGATTACCGGGTGGTTACCGCTCTGATAACGGTTCATTTCTAAACCTTGAAACAGGTTCAAACTGGTGGACTTCGACCGAAGAAAATTTCGGCTTTGCGTGGAGCAGATTTCTTGGATTTAATAACTCAGATTTAGGCAGAAGCAGTTATGAAAAGGAAAATGGATTTTATGTCAGATGTATTAGTGATTAAAGATTAGGTATGTTTTTAAAGAATAATAAAAAATTATTGTTAATTTTCCTTGCTTTGATTACAATTATATCAAGCCGGAGCTTTGCACAGATTCAATCTGACCGGTCAGATACTACATGGTCTATTGTGATGCCTGAATCACTTGTCAGAAACCTCGATATGAAGCAAGCTTTAATAGGTAGTGCGAAAGATTCTTTAGTAATTGATTTTATCATAAATACCGGTAAATACAAATTTCGAGTTGATTCCATCTATTTTAGAGGTATGGATGCTTCTGCTTTCAGTCTTGTTTCCGGTTTTCCGGTATATTCGCTTGAATCCGGTTCATCAGCCAATGCAGAAATACGGTTCGTTCCTTCGAGAATCGGTCTTCATTCGGCTATAGTTGTAATAATAACGCAAGCTGACACTTTGAACCTGACAATCGTCGGTGAAGGTGTTCAGCCAAGGGTTGAGATTGTCTCGAAGATAATTGATTTCGGCAAAGTAGTAATTGGGAACAGTAAAGATTCTTTGCGTGCTGTTACTATCAAAAATTTAAGTCCTGTCACACCGGTTACAATTAATCTCACAAAACATAACAAACCTAATGATATTGATTTTACTACAATTGCAGGTGGTGGAACATTTATTTTAGGTGGAGGACAGACAAAAAAGATGGATTTGAGATTCACTCCATCGGATGCCGGCAGAACAAGTGGCACCCTCGAATTTTATTTTGATGGGATTGGGAGTCCTCTTCAGGTGCAATTGTTTGGTGAGGGTATAAAAAACAGTCCTAAAATATCAGCGAACTTATCTTCATTTCCTGATATGATTTGCCTGAACTCTGCACAGACTGACCTGACCATCTCAAACACAGGTGGCAATCCACTGTTCATTTCCAAAATTGCTTTCTCGGGAGCAAATTCAACGGATTTTTCTGTTCCCGGATTTACTCCTCTTACAATCGAGAAGGATAGTTCCAAAAAGCTGACTGTGTTATTCATTCCTTCACAGACAGGAATCCGAAGTGCCTCGCTCGATATTACCTGTAATTCAGACCCTGACTCTGTTATATCAATTCCAGTAACAGGAAGAAAAGACAGCGTATCATTATCTTCATCTACAAACATAATTGATTTAGGGATTCTATGTCCTAATGAGACAAAAGATACAACTTTTTTAATATCTAACACAGGAACAGTAGAAGCGAGTGCAAAAATATCTTCACTACCTGATTTCACAGTTAACACTACATTGTTAAATCTCAAAGAGTTTGAAAAACAGAATGTTTCATTGCATTTTTCAGGTCGAACAAATGAAGGAATAATCAGCGAAACCATAAAACTTACTGACACTTTGTGTAATTTTACTAAAGAAATTACCATAAAGGGTATTATTCAAAAACCGGTTATTACTGCCAATGATATTAGTATTGTTTCGTTTGTCGGTTCATTCAAAGATGAAGAGATTGTTCTTGAGAATACATCCGATAGGGATTTGACCATAAATAATCCCCCAACAATCGCTGATAACCGATTTGTTATGATAAGCCCCGTATTCCCAATGTTTATACCCGCTAAGAGCAGGAAAACCATCCAAACGAGATACACTCCAACCGATACGTTATCTGTCACGATTAAATTGACATTCGAGGCAAGTCCCTGCTCAATACAAAAGGATGTAACGGTAACAGGTTCTGCTACCGAATCATCGGCAATCCTGATGATAGGCTCTGCCGATGGTAAGGTCGGTGATATAATTGAAATTCCGGTTTATCTTAAGAATCCCATAAGAATAATACAATCAGGAACAACAGGTTTTGAAGCCGATTTATCTTTCAATTCCACTTTGCTTGTTCCTATGGAAGAGCCAAAGGGCAACGTGCTTAACGGAAAAAGAATTATTCCGTTGAACTTACAAATTACCGGAAGCAACAATGATGAACTTACAAGACTTAAATTCTTTGTCTGTTTGGGGAGCGATTCAGAAACAGCCCTCGCTCTGGACAATATTAAGTCTATTAATGGAAAGGTTTCCATTTCAAAGATTGATGGCAATTTCAAATTACTTGGAATATGTTACGAAGGAGGAAAACGATTGATTGAGCCTGATGGAAAAATCGGAGTTATCACGTTATCACCTAATCCGGCAAATGACGAAATAAACATAACATTTTCTTCAATTGAGAAAGCACTTACTGAAATTATTATTTACAACATTTTAGGAGAAAAGGTCATCACTGCTTATTCTGAAGTTATATCCAAGCCAGAAATACGAAATATTACCGTTCCTACTGCTTCACTCAGTGCGGGTACATACATGATTATATTCCGAACACAGACTATCTTAGAAAGCTATAATCTATACATCATTAAGAAATAACATTAATTATCTTTATTTGTAATAATCAATTCCTAATTTCTCTTCCCTGCTCTTAAGGCAGTTGCATTTACGGTGAAGGTGAAATTTCTGTGATGAGAGTTATCAAGTTCAGAATATTTCTTTTCGGCAATAAAGCCAATCATAGCGGCATTATCCATGCAATAGTCCATATCAGGCAAAACAGTCCGTATTTTCTTTTTTGTGGCAAACTCGGTCATTTTGTCCCTTAATCTTGAATTTGCCGAAACACCACCGGCAATAATAATTGAATTGCAGCTATACTCTTCAGCAGCTTTTATGCTCTTTTTTACAAGTACATCCACAATGGCTTCCTGAACAGAAGCACAAAAGTCAGGAAGAAGGCTTTCAGGCAAACCATCGGGAAATTCACGTGCTAAAAAATATCTCACAGAAGTTTTAAGTCCGCTGAAACTAAAGTTGTAATCATGGGATGAAATCATTGAACGAGGGAAATTATATGCTGAGGGATTTCCTGTTTTTGCATATTTATCAATCAACGGACCACCCGGGTATTGCAACCCAATAAGTTTTGCTGTTTTATCAAAAGCTTCACCGGCTGCATCGTCCAGCGTAAGACCGAGTATTTCATATTCATTATATGAGGTAACATAAAATAAGGCAGTGTGTCCCCCGCTAACTACCAATGCTATGAAAGGAAAGGTCAGAGATGAATCCTGCAGACATCCTGAATACAAATGACCTTCAATATGATTAACAGGTATTATCGGGAGATTATATTTTAAAGCAAGTCCTTTAGCGAAATTCGAACCGAAAATAAGCGAACCGGCTAAACCGGGCTGGGTCGTAA
>Ga0172370_10005607_pt1 | contig 16155 bp, 14 predicted proteins | sample LakKiv5m_FD_114538 | JGI IMG/M metagenome (GOLD analysis project Ga0172370, IMG submission 114538) | Freshwater microbial communities from Kabuno Bay, South-Kivu, Congo - kab_022012_11.5m | ecosystem: Environmental > Aquatic > Freshwater > Lake | place: Democratic Republic of the Congo...
TAAAACGCGCTTTCATTCTTTTTTAAAAGGAGAATATTATTAGATATCCTATTTTGAAATGGAATAATTTTATCTATTTCGTAATTCGCGTTTATATGCTTCCCGTAATTGAATAAATTGGCATAATCATCGCGACAGCCATAATCCCCACTGCGCCGCCGATCACGATCATTAATAAAGGCTCAATAATCGTAGAAATATTTTTCATAGTCTGCTCCACATCTTCTTCGTAAAATTCCGCCAATTTTAATAAAACTTGATCTAGGCTTCCTGTTTCTTCGCCAACTTCAATCACTTGGGTCACAATCGGGGGGAAAAGCAAAGGACTTCGCGCGATCGCCTTGGAAAGGGAAACGCCTTTTTTCACTTCGGTAATGGAATCGCGCACGGCTTTTTTGTAATACACATTGCCCAAAGCATCGGCCGTTACATCCAAAACCTTTAAAATCGGCATGCCCGAAGCGAGCAAAGAGGCAAGATTGCGGATAAAACGGGCCAAATTCACTTTCTTAATAATCTTAGCGGCGATTGGCAGGCGTAAATAAATCCAATGCAGAATCAAACGGCCGCGCTTTCCGCGCATCCATTTCCAGAAAAAAATGCCCAAAACAGCGGCAATGCCCAAAACCCATAAATAATACGCGCTCATGAATTTGCTTATTGCGATCAAAACGCGCGTTGGCAAAGGCAGACGCGTATTAAAATTTTCAAAAACTGAAATCAATTTTGGCAGAACAAAAGTCAGCATTAAAAAACCAATCGCCACCATCGCGCATAAGACTAAAATCGGATAAATCAAGGCGCCAGTCACTTTTTTAATTAATTCTCGGTCTTTTTTAAGCTGCGTCGCTAATTGATCCAAAGACTCGGTAAGCCTTCCGGAAGCCTCGCCGGTTTTAACGACATTGGCGTAAAGTTCGGAAAAAATATTTGGATGTTTGGCAAGGGCTTCGTGCAAAGACACGCCCTTTTCTACATCGCTATGCAGCGCGCCAATCACTTTTTGCAATTTGCGGTTAGCGGTTTGGGTGGATAAAATATCAAGCGCCCGGACCAAGGAAAGGCCAGACTTTAACATTACTTCTAAATAGCGGGTAAACAATACTTTGTCCATCAGCGAGACGAAACCCACTCGGCTTAAAACTTCGCGAAGAGAGGGCCATTTCTTCTTTTTCCCTTTTTCTTCAAAATTAGTCAGTAAAAAACCTTGGCCAGAAAGCCATTCCGCGAGGCGAGCCTCGGAATCCAGATCAATTTCACCTTCTTTGAGATTGCCTTGTTTATCGCGGGCAAGATAAGCGTAAAGAGGCATAAATTTTAGTTTAAAATTCAAAGTTAAAAGTTCAAAGTTTAAGATTCAACTTTGCACTTTGCACTTTTAACTATTCTTTTGTTACTCTTAAAACTTCTTCAATCGTGGTTTGGCCCATTTTGGCTTTGTAAAAGCCGTCTTCAATAATCCGCACCATGCCATCGGAAACCGCTTGTCTGCCAATCTCTTCGTCTGACGCTTTTTTGGCGATTAAAATTTGAATCGCCTCATTCACCTCTAAAACCTCAAAAATTCCTAAGCGGCCTTTATAGCCAGTGTCATTGCATTGGGAACAGCCGCGGCCGCGATAAAACAGAAGCGCGTCTGGTCCGATTTTACTGGAGGCGACCGCTCCCTCTCGCGCCATGATCTCCAAAATCTTTTTAAAATTCACTTGGGCTTCCAAATTAGAAAGAGCGGAGCGATCCAAAACATAGCTTTCAATGCAATTAGAGCAAATTTTCCGCACTAATCTTTGCGCGATCACCACATTCAAAGTAGAGGCGACTAAAAAAGGTTCAATTTTCATATCAATTAAACGGGGGATCGCTCCGGCAGCGTCATTGGTATGCAAAGTGGAAAGCACTAAATGGCCGGTCAAGGAAGAATGGATCGCCATTTCCGCGGTTTCGCTGTCGCGAATCTCGCCGACCATAATAATATCCGGATCTTGGCGCAGGAGAGAACGAAGACCGTTTGAAAAAGTATAGCCGATCTTAGGCGCCACTTGGCTTTGGTTAATGCGCGGCATATGATATTCAATCGGATCTTCAATCGTGCAAATATTCACTTCCGGCGTATTTAAAATATTCAAAACGCTGTATAGGCTCGTAGTCTTGCCCGAACCAGTCGGGCCGGTTGAAAGAATTAGGCCATGCGGTCGCTTGATATTCAATTTGACAATTTTTAAAGCGTCGCGACGCAAACCCAAAGATTCCAAGCTTAAAGGCTTTGCCGATTCAAAAAGTAAGCGCATCACCACTTTTTCGCCATTAAAAACGGGAATAATGGAAACCCGGAAGGAAAGCTTGTATTCCTCATTTTCAATCTTGAATCTGCCGTCTTGGGGCAGGCGGTGCTCGTCAATTTTTAAATTAGAAAGCACCTTAAGCCGCGCCACCACGCCAGGCAAAATTTTTTTCGGCAAATTCATCACATCTTTCAGAATTCCATCCACGCGATAACGGACGACAATCTCTTCTTCCAAAGGTTCAATGTGAATATCCGACGCGTTCTCATAAATCGCGTATTCCAAAAAAGTGTCCACGATTTTTACAACCGGCAATTCTTTCGCCATTTTGCGCAAATCATCCGCGTCCGCTGGTTCGCCCAAACCTTGTTTGTCCACAATTTCGGAAAATTCCGTTTTCAAGCTTTTGCGGTATTGCTTTAAAACTTCGCCAATGCTTTTAGGCGTGGTTAAAAAAACTTCGGCCTTAATCCCGGTCTTTTTTTCCATGAACTCAATGGTCTGCAAATCCGTCGGATCAACCATGGCGAGTTTTAATTTATTCTGATCTTTTTCAAAGGCGACGACTTGATAATTCCGCGCGATCGGCTCCGGAATTAAAAGCAAGACTTCTTTCGGAATTTTTTTCTTCTCCAAGTTAAGATAAGGAATTTCGCGCTCCTCGGCATAACTTTCCGCTAAAACTTCTTCCGTGATCATTCCTTGCTTGACGAGTTCTGCTGCCAAGCCAATTTTATCTTTGGCCGCTTGCAGAGACGCTTGAGTAATCTTTGCCTCTGGCACAAGTTTATTTTTAGCCAAAATTTTGACTAATTCTTCGTCATTAAAGAACATTGTGTTTTATTTTGATTTATTTAGGACTTACCCGTTTCTGGAATATAATGGATAAAATTTTTAAAAAAGTTTTTCTTCTAAAATATCCCTTTTAATAAAAGAAATAGCCTCATTTTTTTCGCTTTAGGCAAATAAGATAAACATTGCCATTTTTTCTTTATTATCAGGAATTTACCCCTGCATCAACCTTTTAGACAGATTATTGTTTTCTTTATTTAAAGCGGAATAGGTAGGTGCTAATTAGTATTACCGACGATTAAACTTTTTTCGGTCATTTCCGCCGGCTTGGGAATATTTAAAAAATCTAAAATCGTAGGCGCGATGTTTGACAACTTGCCGCTTTTTTGGAGCTGAACCGTTTTGCCAGCGTTAAAATCCGCGAAAATAAAAGGCACGGGATTAGCCGTATGCGATGTGAGAATCTCTCCGGTTTTTAAATCAATCATTTCTTCCACATTGCCATGATCAGCCGTAATCATCATCGCGCCCTTCATTTTTCTCGCTGTTTTCACTAAACGGGCAAGCTGTTTATCCAAAAATTCTAAAGCGACAATAGCGGCGGCAAGGTTGCCCGTATGACCAATCATATCCGGATTAGCGTAATTAACCGCGATAAAATTAAATGCGCCATCATCAAGGACTTTAATAATCCTATCTGTCACTTCTTGCGCTTTCATTTCCGGCTTGTCCGCGTAACTTTTAGTATGAAAAGAAGAAATCATTAAGCGGCGCTCCCTGTCCACCGGATCGCTAAAGCCGCCGTTTAAAAAATAAGTCAGATGGGGAAACTTTTCCGACTCCGCGATGTAAAATTGATGATAACGAGGATTTTCTCCGACAATTCTGGGCAAAGTTTGTTTCAACAATCTTCCCGGATAAGCGATTAAAGCTTCGGAGAGTCCGGGCCCGAATTCCGTCATAGTCGCAAAACAGAAAGGGAATAAAGCGTTCTGGCGCCGAAAACCTTTAAAATCTTTTTGAATAAAAGCTTGACTGATTTGCTTGGCGCGATCCGTTCTTAAATTAAAAAAGATGACGGCGTCATTGTCTTCTATTAAAATCGGCGGGGAATCCATAATCAATGTCGGGGGAATAAATTCATCCGTAATCCCTTGGGCGTAATAGTTGCGCGTTGCTTGAATCGCATCATCCGTCCTTGCTCCATCGCCCAAAGTTAAATTGTCGTAAGTGGCCTGAATCCTGTCCCATTGCCCAATCCGATCCATGGCGTAATAACGGCCGGTAATACTCGCGATTTTCCCTAAATTCAACTGGCGCAATTTCGTTTGCAAATCTTGCAAATATTTTAATCCTGACATTGGCCGAGAATCGCGGCCGTCAAGAAATAAATGCAAATAAACCTGACGCAATCCTTCGCTTTTGCACAAAGCAAGAAGAGCGTCCAAATGACGCCTATCCGCGTGCGCGCTCTGCGCCCCGGTTAAAAGGCCAAGAAGATGCAAGCGGCTTCTTTTCTCCTTTGCCCAACGCATTGTCTGAAGAAGAGCGGAATTCTTGAAAAAAGTGCCATTGCTGATTGAATCATTAATCAAAGCCGCGTCCTGCCTGATCACGCGCCCCGCGCCAATATTCATATGCCCAGCTTCAGAGTTGCCAATCTGACCCTTGGGCAGGCCAACAGCAAGGCCTGACGCGGCCAAAAGAGCATGGGGGTATTTTGCCCATAAACGATTATAACAGGGAAGGCTCGCTTGGCGCGTGGCATTTCCTTTTTGATTTTTACTAAAACCCCAGCCGTCTAAAATCACAAGCAAGAAAGGTTTTTTTTGAAAAGATGTCTTGTCTTTATGCATATTATATTTACCACTTTCACATCCTGATCATACCTTAAATTACGAAATACCCCCCGATTCCCGCTTTTTATATAGTTTTCTTATCTTTTTTTCCTTTTAAGATAAAATAACATATTGCTTATAAAACCATTTTTAGGGCTTTAAAAAGCGTTTTTTACTTTTTTCTTAAGAGAAAAATTTAATTAGACATTCTATTTAAAAGCGAGAGGATTTTATCTATTTCGTAATTCAGGGTGATCATAATTTGATTATACCACAAATACTATTTTAAAAAAATATCAAAATATGCTATAATAAGAATAATTTAAAATGGAAAATAAACAAAAAAAAGAAACCTCTTTCGCGATTTATTTAATCAATGGCGCCGTGGCAACGCTTTTGGCCGTCATCGCTTATTTTAATGGTCCGGAACTGCCAATTATTTTAGGTTATTTCCTGCTCATTCCATTGACCGGTTTGCTTTATGATTATAAAATTTGTGTTTTTACCTCTATCGTCAGCATAGCAAGTTATGGTTTGGTAATTGCTTACCTTATAAAACAAACCGCCATCATTTTTGAACCTTCTTCGTTGTTTATCCAATTAGGATTTTTCATTGCCGCGACAATTATTCTCTCCTGGCTTGTATTCAAACTCCAAAAGACATCTCGCTTGTCTCCCGTATTTCAAGCTCAAGACAAGACAAGGCAGATCTTGAATAATTTAGACGAAGGAATCATTCTTTTGGATCGCGAAGGGCGGATTATCTTGGTCAATCCCCAGGCGGAAAAAATCCTGGGCATCAAGGAAGGAAAGATTTTGCAAACTAAAAACATCAGCCAATCGCCGCTTGATGCCCACCAAAATCTTAACCGCGTTTTGCTCTCTGGAAAAAATCCGGAAATCACTGCCCGCGAAGAAATCACTTTGGAAAAACCGTGCAAAATGATTCTTCAAGTCGCGACAACCCTGATTAAAGAAAATGGGAAAATTTCAGGCGCGCTTAAAATGATCCGCGACATCACCCATGAAAAAGAAGTGGATCAAATGAAATCAGAATTAATCTCCATTGTTTCGCACCAGCTCCGCACGCCGCTTTCCGCGGTAAAATGGGGGATTAAAATGCTCTTAGACGGAGACGCGGGAAAAGTTACCGCCGAACAGAAAGATATCCTTGCCAAAGGCTATCGCTCTAATGAACGGATGATCCATCTTGTCAATGATCTCTTGAATGTTTCTCGCATTGAAGAGAGACGGTTCCAATATAAATTTGCCGCTACCTCCATTGAAAATTTAGTGGAATGCACGATCAATGAATTTACTTATTCTTTGGAGGAAAAAAAAATTACTCTGGACTTTAAAAAAGCGGAAAAACCGCTTCCTCCTGCGCGCATTGATTCTTCAAAAATTCATGTTGTTTTGCAAAATTTATTAAGCAATGCCGTTAATTACGCTCCATCAGGCAGCCATATTGAAGTTAAAGTTGAAAATATGGGCGATAAAGCGCGAATCAGCATTAAAGACAATGGGATGGGAATTCCCGAAAGCCAAAAACCGTTTCTTTTCCAAAAATTCTTTCGCGCGGACAACGCGGTGCGGATGCAAACCGAAGGATCAGGCCTCGGCCTTTTTATCGCGCGCAACATCATTCAAAATCACAAAGGAAAAATTTGGGCCGAAAGCGAAGAAAACAAAGGCTCTACTTTTTGTTTCACCCTGCCGATTACGAAATGATATTTTCTATTTTAAATTTATTCAAAATATGCCCAAAAAAATTATTATTATTGAAGACGAAAAGGCTCTGCTTGCGCTTCTTGAAAAAAAATTAAAACAAGCAGGCTATCTCCCAATTACAGCCGAAACCGGCAGCGAAGGCCTTTTAAAAATCCGCGCGGAGAAACCCGACCTTGTTCTTTTAGATATTGTCATTCCGGATAAAAACGGCTATCAAGTTTTAGCAGAAATTCATAATGACCCCGCGATCGCTCAAATTCCAGTCGTCATTATTTCCAATTCCGAACCAGACGAAGAAAAAATAGCGGCGTTAGGCGCGCGCGATTACCTGATTAAAGCTGATTTGAATCCCGATGATATTCTCGCGAAAATAAAAAATTATTTGGACAGTCCGAAAGCATACGCAATGGCTCAAAAAACGGAAAAAAAGACGATAAGCAACGGTAAAAGTATGCTGATTGAAGACGATGAAATCTTGCGGGATTTGTGCGTGACTAAGCTCAAAAAAGAAAATTATGAAGTGGTTACGGCGATTGACGGCCAGACAGGCTTGCAGAAAATTGAAGAAGAAAAGCCGATGATCGTGCTTTTGGACATTATCCTGCCTGGAATGGACGGCTTTGAAATTTTAAGAAAAATTCGCGCCTCGGGAAATCCCATAGTCGCCAAAACGCCGGTAATTCTTTTAACTAATCTCGGCCAAGAAAACGACATCAAAAAAGGCGAAACCTTGGGAGCGCAAGACTATATTGTCAAAGCCAATTCCACGACTGAAGAAATTATTGATAAAATTAAAAAAGCGATCGGAGGAAAAAAGGCAAAAAGAAATAATATCAGCCCAGGGCCTGCCCGCTAATTGACAGGCGGGCTGATCCGCCTCGGACGAAAAAATTTCAAAAATCAAAATACTCCCCGGGAAAGGGGAGTATTTTTTAGGCAAGAGCGGGTAACGGGAATCGAACCCGTATTTCCACCTTGCCTGCCCGCCAATGCCAGAGCAGAGCGGGTGAGCGGAATCGAACCGCCGTGTCTTGCTTGGAAGGCAAGCGCACTAACCATTGTGCTACACCCGCTTAAGGCGCGGCAGGCGGGGAAGGGTGGCATAATCGCCATTATACAATACCCGCTTATCTGGAATACTGAATCAGGGGAAAAACTAAAAAATAAACTGGTCGTGGTAGCCGGATTTGAACCGGCGACCTCCTGCTCCCAAAGCAGGCGCGCTAAGCCACTACGCTATACCCCGTTTTTTTCATTATATACATAAACATTTTAGCAAAAACATTGATAAAAAGCAAAAAAATACCTCGCGCTGTTTGCGCGAAGTATTTTTTGAAATAACGGAAAAAAATTATTTTTTCACCGCGTCTTTCAAGCTTTTGCCGGCCTTAAATTTAGGCACATCCACGGCCGCGATTTGGATCTTTTCCGTCGGTTTTTGCGGATTGACACCAACGCGCGCTTTGCGGTGCGAAACCGTAAAGTTGCCAAATCCGGTCAAAGTTACTTCGCCTCCTGAAGCCAAAGTTTTCGCCACTGTTTCTTCAAAAGCGTCTAAGACTTCCTGCACGCGCGCTTTAGGAACATCAATTTGGCCGGCGATTTTTTCCACGAGTTCTTGTTTTTTCATTTTTTCACGCCTTGAATTTTTTACTTCAAAGCTTGTTAATTTGAAAATTTATTTTCACTTTACGCTTAGTATAGCACAAACCATGCACAAGGCCAAGATCTTGTCAAGGGCAGGAAGCAAGAACAATGTTCTGTTCTTACTATTTATATTTTTTACATTAACACAATTTTCTTAATTCTTTCGATTCTGACAGCTCGCCCGCTTAAAGAATCAATTTCGCAAACAATCGCGTTCAATAAAACATCGCCTTCGGCGACTTCCATTTTAACCGGCATCTGGGTAAGAAAATCTTGCAAAACCAAATCTTTGTCCACGCCAATCACTGAATCTTGAACCCCAACCATGCCAACATCAGTAATATATCCCGCGCCTCCGGGCAAAACACGCTCGTCCGCAGTCTGAACATGAGTATGCGTGCCAGCCAAAAGCGAAACCCGGCCATCTAAATACCAAGAAAGAGCGACTGATTCGCTTGAGGCTTCGGCGTGAAAATCAATAATAATAATTTTTACTTTTTTTTCTTTGAGCTCAGCCAAAATCGCGGCGGCGGCGCGAAAGGGACAATCAAAATCTTCCTTGAAAAAAACCCTGCCGACAAGATTGACGACCGCCACTTTTCGCGCCCCCACCTCTAAAATCTTATAGCCTTTCCCAGGCACATTTGGCGGGTAATTGGCCGGCCGCAAAACATCGCTATCTTCGCGGCTTAAAATATCTATTGCTTGCTTTTGGCTAAAAATATGATTTCCAGAAGTAAAAATTTCTACCCCGGCTTGACGCAAATCATCAAGGGCGGAATTTGTTATACCCTTGCCATGCGCCAAATTTTCACAGTTGGCAATAATTAAATCTGGTCTATAAGCCTTTGCGAGTTCCGGTAAAATTTTTTTCATTGCCAACCGGCCCGGCCGGCCGACAACATCGCCGAAAAATAGAATGGTCATGGGAATAGGGGGCGGGTAACCGGTAACGGAAAATTCGCTCGTTACCCGTTACTCGTTACTCGTCCCAAAAATTTACCTCGCGTACTCCACCGCTCTTGTTTCTCGGATCACGGAAACTTTAATCTCGCCGGGGTATTTCAGTTCTTCCTCAATTTTCGCGGCGATTTCTTGACAAAGTTTAATCGCGGCTAAATCATCAATCTTATCAGGCGTCACAAAAACCCGAATCTCGCGGCCGGCTTGAATCGCGTAGCTTTTTTCCACCCCGGGAAAATTATTCGCCACAGCCTCCAAATCTTCCAGCCGGTTTAAATAATCTTCGTAAGAATCCTTGCGCGCGCCCACTCGAGCGCCGGAAATCGCGTCCGCGGTCGTCACAATCACGGCTTCTCCCGAAGCATGGGGCGTGTCTTCATGATGCGATTCCATTGCCTGGATAATGCTATTGTCAATCCCGAATTTCTTTAAAATATTTTTGCCGATTTCAATATGCGTGCCCTTGATTTCATGATCCACGGCTTTGCCAATATCGTGCAAAAGTCCGGCTTTTTTCGCTAAAGCGGAATCCATTCCCAGTTCCTCGGCTAAAAGACGGGAAAGATGCGAAACTTCCAAAGAATGCTGCAGAATATTCTGGCCATAGCTCGTCCTGTATTTTAAGCGGCCAAGGAGCTGAACAATCTGCGTTGGCAAACCCGCCACCCCGGCGTCGTAACAGGCTGCTTCGCCAGCCTCTTTCATGTCTTGAGCAATTTCTTTTTTTGCTTCAATAATCGTTTCCTCAATGCGGGCCGGGTGAATTCGGCCGTCTGCAATCAATTTTTCCAAAGCGCGCTTGGCGACTTGGCGACGCACCGGCGAAAAACCAGACACAACGATTGTCCCCGGCGTATCGTCAACAATAATTTCCACGCCAGTTAATTTTTCAATTGCGTTAATATTGCGGCCCTCGCGGCCAATAATGCGGCCTTTCATATCATCCGAAGGAAGAGCGACTGTTGTCGCGGTTGACTCTGCCGCGTGCGAGGAAGCGCATCTTTGAATCGCCAAAGAAAGCAATTCTTTTGCTTTGCGATTCAATTCTTCTTGCTCGGTTTGCTCTAACTTTTTAATATGCGCGACCAATTGATCTTTCATTCCGGCCTCGGTCATTTCCAAAAGCACTTTGGCTGCTTCTTCGCGCGATAAATTCGCCACTTTTTCTAAAGTGGCAAGCTGTTTTTTCTTAATTTGGATAATTTCTTCTTTCGCCTCTTGAATTTGATCTTCATCTTTTTCTAAATATTTTTGTTTTTTGTCAAGACTCCCCAGTCTTTGATCTAAAAATTCTTCTCTCTGGCTCAAACGGCGCTCCAAGTTTAAAATGTTTTTTCGCCTTTCCTCTTCTTCAAGCTTCGCCTCTTCGGTGTATTTCAAGGCCCTGTCTTTGGACGCGAGCAGAATCTCCTTGGCCTTGATTTTAGATTCTTCTAGGATTTTTTGACTGCGAAATTCGCTGGAATCCTGTTTTTTCCGCGCTATAAAACGGCGCAAAAAGTAACCAGCCGCAAGACTTAAAAATCCAGCCGCGAGCAAAATAATAATATTGAGCATTGTTTTGATTCATTGATAATTTAAAAACAGCTAAAAAAAATTTCAAAAGCTATTTTTGTTATCATCATTATATATTTAGAATAAATTTAATTTAGCACAAATTCTTATCGCGCGCAAATTTTGACAACCACCGCGAATTCGGGTAAGATAAAAACATCTAAACTTATCTTGAATTGCGAAACATTCCCAATTCCTGATTTTTTAATAGTTTTCTTGTCTTTTTTCTCTTTTAAGACAAAAAACAATATCTCTTATTAAGCCGCTTTCTTTGGCTTTAAAAACATTTTTCCATTCTTAAAAGAGAAAAAATGATTAGATGTTTTATTTAAAAAGTAAGGAGATTTTGTCTATTCCGTAATTCATCTAAACTTAACATTGCACAATTATGGCCTTGCCTAAAAAGAAGATGAGCCGAGCGCGAAGGCACAAACGACGTGGCTGTCTAAAAATCAAAACCCCTGTTTTAACCCTTTGCGCTTCCTGCCAAAAAGCGATTCCAGGCCACATTGCCTGTCCTTTTTGCGGTCATTACAAAGGAAAAATGATTTTAGATTTAGAAAAACGCGCCAAGAAAAAAAGAGAAAAAAAGAAAAAAGAAGCAAAATAGAAACGAAGTAATGAAAACTTATGGCCAATAGACACCTTTTACGCACCATTGCGATGCAATGTCTTTACGAATGGGATTTCTCGGATCAAAATCAAGAAAAGATTGACGCAATTGTCGCGCACAATACTCAAGAATTCGCGCCTGGAATTGAAGATTTTGATTTTGTGAAAAAATTAACTCATGGCGTGCTTAAAAATCAAGAGCAGATTGACCGCGTCATTGAAGAATACGCGCCTGAATGGCCGCTGGAACAGATCACCACAGTTGACCGCAACATTCTCCGTTTGGGAATTTATGAGCTCAAATTTGACAATGATGTTCCGCCCAAAGTCGCGATCAATGAAGCGATCGAACTTGCGAAAACTTTTGGCGGTCCTTCTTCGGGAAAATTCGTCAATGGCGTTTTAGGCACGATTTATCGGAAAATAGTAGAAAAAGAAGAAATAAAAGCCGAAACTTAATTAATTTTTCTCAAATTGCGAATTGCGCAATCAAAAATAATTTTAGAATAACGATGAAAGATCTTTCTCTTCTTGAAAAAAATTTAGGCCTTGAATTCAAAAATCAAGACCTCTTGAGACAAGCCTTGGTGCATCGCTCTTATATCAATGAAAACCCCAAGTTTCACCTTTCCCATAACGAAAGAATGGAATTCTTGGGAGACGCGGTTTTAGAACTAGTTGTTACCGAACACCTTTTTAAGCATTATGACAATCCCGAAGGCGAAATGACAAATTGGCGCTCCAGTTTAGTAAACAGCAAAATGCTCGCGAAAATCGCTCGCGATCTTTGCGTGGAAGATTTTCTTTATCTTTCCCGCGGCGAAGCTCGCGATAAGGGCAAAGCGCGGGAATACATTTTAGGCAACAGTTTTGAATCGATTACTGGCGCGATTTATTTAGATCAAGGATATCCGGCCGCGCGAAAATTTATTCAAGACAAAATGCTTAAGCGCTTGCCTAAAATTTTGGCGGAAAAATTGTATATTGACCCCAAATCGCATTTCCAAGAATTAACCCAAGAGCGCGAAGGAATAACCCCGGAATATAAAGTGCTCAAAGAAAGCGGGCCAGACCATAATCGCAATTTCACGGTTGCCGTTTATGTCGGCGAAAAAATTATGGGCCAGGGAGAGGGCAGCTCCAAGCAGCAAGCTCAAGTGGAAGCAGCCAAAAACGCCTTGGGAAAATATAAAAAATAAATTAAAAACTTGAAGTCTAGGTATAAAATTAAAATAACAATAGCCATAAGCATTGCAATGGCTTTTATTTTTTTTCCTTTCTCTTTTTCTCAAGCCAAAAATTTTTCTTCTGAAAAAAAAATCGCGATCGCGGATAATGGCCTCAATTTCCAAATCAAAACTGATAAAACCTTGGTTGCGGAAATTCTCGTCGATCTCGGCATCACTTTAAATCCAAACGATCATGTTTATCCCGCTCTCTCCGATAGAGCTTCTGACCGCATTATTATTGAACGCGCGACGCAGATTACATTGGCCGCGGACAATCAAATCCAATCGTTTTTCACTTTTGAAAAAACCGTGGAACGCGCTTTATCCGAGGCGCGAATCAGCTTGGGTCCTAATGATGAAGTGAATTATGATCCAAACGCGCCACTTTTTTCCCAAATGGAAATTAATGTTACGCGCGTCAAATTTGACACTTTAACTAAAAATGTTGCCGTTCCTTTTGAAACTTTAAACCAAAAAGATGATACTTTGCTTTGGGGAAAGTTGAAAATTATCCAAACCGGAAAGCCAGGCCTCAAAGAACAAATCTATAAAATCGTCTACAAAGATAATCAAGAAACAAAAAGAATCTTAGAAAAAGAAACGATTTTAGAAAAACCGCGAGCTGAAATTATTCTGGAAGGGACAAAAATCGTAGTTGGCGAGCCCCAAACAGGCATCGCGAGTTTTTATCGCTATGGCAATAAACTCACCTGCGCTTCAACCCGCTTCTCATTCGGCACTGCCTTGCGCGTCACTAATTTAGAAAATAGCAAAGAAGTGATTGTTACGGTTAATGATTATGGCCCGTTTGTTCCAGGCCGGGTTATTGATCTGAATGTGCCGGCATTTGAAAAAATTGCAACTTTGGACGCGGGACTCGCCAATGTAAAAGTAGAAAAAATTATCCAATAAAAAGCCTAATTTTTAATGCAAAGTTTAAAGTTATGTAACTTTCTGTTTCTTATTCAACTTTGAACTTTGCACTTTGAATTTTTAACTGGAAAATGCTTTTAAAGCAGCTCGCCATCACTGGCTTTAAATCATTCGCCGAACGCGCGAACCTTGTCTTTGATCGCGGCATTACCGCGATTGTGGGCCCCAATGGCTCGGGAAAATCCAATCTAGTGGACGCGATCCGCTGGGTTTTAGGCGAACAATCAAAAAAATCTTTACGCGGCAGAAAAGGCGAAGACATTATTTTTGCCGGCGCGAAAAAAAAATCTCCTCTAAGTCTTGCTCAAGTTTCCTTAACCCTGGAACATATTCCGGCCAAATTTGATTTTCAAAAAAACGGCAAGGCCAGACCCTTAAATTTCAGCGAGGTGACAATCAAGCGCACTCTAAGCCGCGACGGCCGCGGAGAATATTTTTTAAACAAAAGTAAAGTGAGGTTAAAAGATGTCGCGCTAATCGCGGCCGATTCAGGCTTTGGCCAAAAGAATTATATTATCGGCCAAGGCATGATTGAGCGGGTGATTGCTTTGGGTCCCCAAGAAAAAAAAGACTTGCTTTCTGAAGCGTCTGGCGTTAGGCCTTTGGAATTCAAAAAAAACGAGGCGGAGAAAAAACTCGCCGCAACTTTAAACAACTTAAATCAAGTCCGCGCTCTTATCTCTGAAATTGAGCCTCATTTGGGCCGCCTGAAAAGACAGGCTGCTCTAGCCGGCCGGCGGGAAAAAATTAAAAATGAACTCAAGCAATTGCAAAAAGCCTGGTATTCTGAAAAATTGGCTAAAAATCGCGAAACTTCGCGCCAAGTTTTTGAACAAAAACAAAAGCAGGCGGAAAAAAGAAAAATTTTAGAAAACAAAATTAAGAATCTTCAAACAAGCGTCCGCCAAAACGAAGACGAGCAAATTAAAATTCGGAAAATTTGGATAAACCTGCGCGAAGAAGAAACTGTTTTACTTAATGAAAAAAATGTTTGCCAAGAAAAAATCGCGACTTTGAGAGGACAAATAAAAGCGTGCAAAGCGCAATCTGGAAATGATTGGATCGCGCAAAACCGAAAGGAAATCTCGCGCCTTGCCGCGGAAATTCAAAATATCGCGGCAGCGGAGGGCGAAATGGAAAAAGAAGGGCAAAAACAGGCCAAGCTTCAAGATCAAACGGAAAAGACTTTGGGCGAGACGCGAAAAAAAATTATTGCCTTAGAAAAAAAACGACTTAATCCCTTAAAATTTTCCGATTTCGCTCTTGAATTGCAAGTTTTGCTTAAAGAACAGGAAATTTTTGTGGACACTTTAAAAAACGCCCTCAACCCGGAAGAAATCCGAAAAAGAGCCAAATATATTTATGCTTTGCTTAAAAATATTTTAGCAAACATTAGCCAGCCCGCGAAATCTCATTTAAGCCAAAATTATCTCCGCGAAATGGAGAAACTCAAAAAACAAGAAAAAGAAATGGAAAAAGCCAACGATCAAATAAAAATAACAATCAGAAGCCAGACGGAAAAAATTAGTTTCTTGCGCTACCAAAAAGAAACCTTGCGAAACAAAATTGTTTTTCTCAAAAGCAAAGCGGCCTCCCAAGAAAAAAAGCCTTTGAATTTAAACCAAGGCCGGGAAAAATTAGCATCTGAAGAAAAATCTTTAGCCGGCCTGCGAGAAAAGATCGCCGTTTTCGCCCAAGAAATTCAAAAAATAGAAAAAACCGAACAAGAAAAAAAAGACGCGGTGTTTAATCTTGACCGCGATCTGCGCAAAAGAAAACAAGATTTGATGATTTTAGATCAAGAGGCGAACAAACTTGATTTTAGCGAAAATGCGATTTTGACTCAAAAACAAGCTTTGCTTGTTGAAATCAAACAGGAATTCGGCGAAGCCTTTGGCCACCTTGACCTTAAAGTAAAAAGCAAAACATTAAACCCAGAGGCCGAAAGTAAAATTCAAAAATTAAAAATTAAACTCTTGGCAAGCAATAATATTGATCCGGAAACAATCAAAGAATACGAACAAACGAATTCCCGCTACCAATTTTTGCGCAAGGAAGCGGACGATTTGGAAAAAGCGTCGGAAAGCCTTGATCGGCTGATTAGCCGCTTAAATAATATTATCCAAAAAAGATTCAACTCCTCTTTCCAAAAAATCAATACTTCTTTCCGTGAATATTTTCGCGCGATTTTCAGAGGCGGCAAAGCAAGCCTCGCCTTGGATAGCGAAGAGGGAATGATCATTCAAGTTTCGCCTCCAGGGAAAAGATTAAGCGATGTTGCCGCTCTTTCCGGCGGGGAAAAGGCCTTGACTGGCCTTGCCCTTATTTTCAGCATTATTTCCTTAACGCAGCCGCCTTTCTGCGTTTTGGATGAAGTTGATGCCGCGCTGGATGAGGCTAACTCGCGGCGTTTCGCCAGGATTTTAAAAACCTTGTCTAAAAAAACCCAATTTCTAGCGATTACGCATAACCGCGAAACAATGCAAGCGGCGGATGTAATTTATGGGTTAACAATGAGCGAGCGAGGCGTTTCAAAACTGCTGTCAATGAAGATGGGAAAATAATCCATTCACA